>Ga0307507_10004606_pt1 | contig 24054 bp, 25 predicted proteins | sample 7_EM_MG_FD_207223 | JGI IMG/M metagenome (GOLD analysis project Ga0307507, IMG submission 207223) | Populus trichocarpa ectomycorrhiza microbial communities from riparian zone in the Pacific Northwest, United States - 7_EM | ecosystem: Host-associated > Plants > Roots > Unclassified | place...
TGCACCAAAAGTTCGATTTACATCTAAACCCCCAATGCCGGTGTTTCCATTAAAACTTGAGATATACCCTTTTTTCCCCCTAATTAATACGCAGAGAATCATCCGCCCTATCACCCAACGGAGCCATACAGTAATTCTCACCCGAGTACCGGTAGTTGATGTTGAGCAATACTCATCTTCCCCGGGAAGCTTACAGCGCAGCGCATTATCGCCATCCACTGGTCCATGCGGCTTTATTATATAATAGGAGGGATCTCCGCCGTGCCTGCATCCGCGCGGCCTACAGCCCGACATGTAACACAGACCACCACCAGTTCGTCATTAAATCAACCGTTGAAGCACCCCTTCAGATCGGATAAACAGCTCCTCGTTGTTGTACCTGCACCACTACAAGACCCCCTGTGCCCTCCCGTTTCGTGCCTGTAGGGAAGTTTAACATACGGCATGGTGGGCGCAAATCCCCTCACACGATAGAGTTAGTCGGAGATGCTGAGGTGAGAAAGGGGACGCTTATTTGCAGATTACTTTGGTAGTTGATGACCGTGAATTGTTAGGTACAGTACAGTGTAGTGCCAAGTATTTTGTACTTTGTTCGGGGGAAACCCACCGCGGGCTGAAGCCGTTTTGGAAGATTGGGTAATTGGCGGCTTTGGTGAGTATTATATAAATAGTGGAGCAATTTTCCAGCATTTCCTTCATTTTCACGTATCGCTTGGGGCAGAAATGAGGTTCTCCACGGCATTCTTGTTCTTCCTTCTAGGGTTGTTGTCGCCCATCTCCCATGCAGCGCCAACCCCATCAGCAGAGGACGAAGGAGACTTCGCTCCTTCTTCGAGTTCCAAAAAACTAGCAACTTTCGCCGACGCCTTCTCTGGGAACTTCAGTGTCTCGCGAACCACCCTGGAATGGATCTCTACCGGCAATTCCTCAGACGGGACATACGTGGTGCAGGACCGCTCGACATCCAGCCTAACGCTGGGGAACATCATCACGAACGCCAGCAGCGTATTCGTCGATGCCACCGAGTTGAACCTAGACTACTACGACTACTTCATCCAGCCGTCTGCGAAGCACGTCCTGTTTAGCGCAAACTACACGGAGCAGTACCGTTACTCGTATTTCGCGGATTACTACGTTTGGAGCGTGGAGGAGAAGACCTTGATTCCCCTTGTCGAGGGCCAGAGTGGAGACGTGCGGTATGCAGCGTGGAGTCCTCAGGGTGATGTGATCGCTTATGTCCGGGGGAATGATTTGTTTATTTGGAAGGGTGGGGTGAGCGCTAGGGTTACCAACGATGGGGGGGAGAATGTGTTTAATGGGGTGCCGGATTGGGTTTATGAAGAGGGTTTGTACCCCTCCCCCCAATTTTCCTAGCGGGAAGGTGGAATGACAGTTTTTGCTTTTTCTCGGGAGCTAGAAATCTTCTCGGATAGGCCTACGCTGTGGTTCTCGCCGGATGGAGAGTATCTTGCGTTTTTGAGGTTTGACGAGACGGGAGTATGCTTTCCACTCATATTTTCTACTAAACTGGTGCATTGGCCGTACTAAACTGGGTTGATGCAGGTACCAACATATACCGTGCCATACTACATGGCCGGACAAAGGACCGCCCCACCTTACCCCAAAGATCTCCGTATTAAGTATCCTAAGGTTGGGGAGAAAAACCCCACCGTTACCCTCCATCTGCTCGAGGTCAGCAGCCCGTCTGCCCCGAGGAAGGTTGACTTTCAGACCTATGCTCCGGATGATTTGATTATTACCGAGGTTGCCTGGGTCGCGGAGAAGCATGAGAGTCTCATCTTCCGCACGCAGAACAGGGTACAGGATACGGAGAAATTGGTTTTGATTGATGTTGAGAGCGGGGATACTAAGGTTGTGAGGGAGAGGGATGGTACGGATGGATGGCTGGACACTAATCATGCCATTACTTGTGAGTTATTCGTTCGCGGGCGCCCAGAACCCGCGGAGAAGCCGCTAACTCCTTGGCCACCGCAGATGTCCCCGGGCTTCCCACTCCCTCTTATTTGGATCTCTCGGATCATTCCGGTTGGCCACATATTTACCTCTATCCAGTGTCTGGTGGTGAACCAATTGCGTTGACTTCTGGAAATTGGGCAGTCGCCGCTATCTACCCAATCGACATTAACCGGGGTCTAGTCTATTACCAATCTACCGAGCGCGATTCTACAGAACGCCACGTCTTTTCTGTGAGTCTTGATGGAAAGACCAAAAAGCCTCTCGTAGACATCACCAAAGAAGGTTATTACAGTGCTAGCTTTTCCTCCGGAGGCGGGTACTACATCCTCAGCTATGATGGGCCAAACCTGCCCTGGCAAGAACTTCGCAGCGTCGGCTCCGATACACCCATCCGAGTAATAAACGACAACGCCTCCCTTAACAACAAACTTTCTGCATATGCCCTTCCCAGGATCTCTTGGTCGACACTCAAGCATCCAGATGGATATGAACTCAACCTTTTGGAACGTCTGCCACCAAAGTTTCGTAAGGGGAAGAAGTATCCAGTGCTATTTGATATATACGGTGGACCGGGTTCGCAATACACGGGAAAGACCTTCCGCCAGACGGTTGACTTTAGCGCGTACTTGGGATCGGATCCTGAGCTGGAGTATATAGTCGTCAGCGTAGACAATCGTGGAACGGGGTATAAAGGGCGGAAGTTTCGCACTCTGGTCGTTGGTCGGCTGGGGGAGTTGGAGGCGGAAGATCAAGTCTGGGCCGCTAGGGAGTATGCAAAGCGAGACTATGTCGACGAGAGGAAAATTGCCATTTGGGGGTGGAGTTACGGTGGATACCTTGCTGGTAAAGTTCTCGAATTGGATTCTGGAGCATTCTCTTTAGGCCTTGTATGTCTCCCCCCCACTTCCTTTCCTACCCCTGCCCGTCCTAGCCACTAAAGCAGAATAGATGACTGCCCCAGTAACCGACTGGCGCTTCTATGATAGTATGTACACAGAACGCTACATGAAACTCCTAACCACCAACCGTGCGGGCTACAACGCCTCCGCGATAACCAAAACCTCCGGATTCAAGAACGTTACCGGCGGCTTCCTTATCCAGCACGGAACCGGCGATGATAATGTGCACTTCCAGAACTCGGCTGCGCTTGTTGACGCGCTGGTTTATGAGGGCGTGAGTCCTGAGAAGATGCGCGTGCAGTGGTTCACCGACTCGGATCATAGCATTAATTTTCATAGGGCTAAGAGCTATTTATATAAGCAGTTAGCTAAAGCCTTGTACGAGGAGAAGAGGAGGATGCCCGAGGGGAAGCATCAGTGGAGCCGCAAGGGGCTGAGGGAGGAAATAGAGGGTCGGTAATCGCGGGGTGTGGTATGAGTTTAGAGAGGGAAATTGAGGCTGGAGTGCCTATTGCTAGGTGTTATGTAGCGGCGATTAGGTAGAGGGAGAATTGATCCATGCAAGAAATTCAGTTATCGAGGAAGAAGAAAATTTCGATCGTGAGGGTTGCGCGCGTTGCTTGGGGAGGTATGATATTAGTAGCGATGAGGTCAACCGAAGGCGAAAGGAGCGCCCAGAAAAAAGAAACCACCCAAACAAGATAAAACAAAACAAAACAATCCAAATATTGAAATTCTTGGCATTTCAACCACCTACCCAATCACCATAAAATAGTTCATTTTTAAAATCCAACAAAAAGTTCGTAGAAATGTAGAATGTCAAATGGACCTACCTATCCAGATACAGTACGATACGGGTCATGGGAATAATTTCGCTGAAGTAGTCGACTAAGTAGAAAATTAGAACATCCAAACCACATAACCCCGGCAGATAAACCACCCTACACCATCCTTCTCTTTCCAGCGCTTTTCCCTCTAGCGATATTAGAAGTAAAATAATGATCCCTTAGATGTGCTTTGAGCTCTTGGCGCATCTTTGGAATTTGGGCGTTGAGAGCATATCATAGAAAGCCGGGTACAATACACTGCGAGGACAGTACGTGACTAGTAGTGGTAGTAGTAGTCACCTAACTTGTATAATTATTCGGGACTAATATTGCAATCCCCTTACATGTCCCAGGAATACCGATATTAAACTATAGTAGAACACAGGTGGGTAAAATGGGGGGGGGGGGGTGTGAGCAGGAGTCTATCAGGGATCCGGCATGCAGTCTAACATCAGGTATTTTTTAGCTCAAGCAATGAAATCGAAAGAAAAGAGAATGTCTCTCTTCTAGATAATACAGATCGAAAGGAAAAAAACCAAATTAAAACCTTTCCTTAAGCTCATAGCTATGATATCATACAATCAGGTCACCTCTTTTTTCCATTAAATTTTTGAGTTTGGTGGGGGTGTGTGGGGGCATTGCCGTTATCAGCAAAAACCGGTCGGATTTGTCTTTTCTATGATACTTTACCCAACTAAGGAACACCGAGCTATCATAACTAACTAACCAACGAAAAATAAGATAAGGAAACTTGTTGTTCCTTTCTTCTTCTTCCCCTCCTGGTGATTATTTATTCAGGGATGATGGGTATAGAATATGGCGTATGGATGGTAAGTTAGCAGTGATGGAAAAAGAGTCCAGAAGGAGAAGAAGAGTGGTGTGCTTTGCGGTATGATACTAGCAATCCTTGTTTTTTTTAGGCGGGGTTGTTCTTGATGCTGAGTGTTAGGGGTATTATGCTTTGTATGTGGTGTAGGTACCTAGTGGGTGTGGGGGTGTAATTGTTGTATGATAGTGGATTTCACTGCCGCCTTGTGATGATCTACAGGGTTGAGTTCATGGAGACTGGAGGTCTGTCCTGCGAGTGACTTTTCATGAGCGGGTTTAGAATACATCAACTAGGCTTTTTTCTCTTCCCTCTGTGTTTGGAGTTTGGGGGCTGAGGGGAGGGGTGTTGTGGCGTAGCGATGCGGGTATGATGTGATAGTAGAGGGAGCGTAAGGTGGTATTGCAAAAGGTATAGGTTTCCGGAAGAGGCTTGGAACCAGCCGAGAATCCAACATGGACCCCTCAGCGAAGGAGGGAATTAATTGCGTTGGGGGGTCTTGACTTATATTCTTGGGGAAATGGAGATTTTATGGATGTCACGTCTTTTATTTTTATTTTTATTCCCCTAATTTCGCTCTTTCCCTCCGCTTCTATTCTCTCCGCCGCGGCGAACACCGGGGGTGGTTTCCCGTGATTTGGGTTGGTCGTTAGGCCCAAGTACCGAAATTGATTCATCCAGCCCGTGGGCTTGCCGGGAGTCGGACCGTTCGGAGAGAGATTAATGCAACAGCGTGGCCAAGGGAGGGAACCCAGGACTAATAGCAGTGAGGGTGCGGTGTAGCGGACAATTAAATTAGTGGGGTTAAGCGCTAGGCGAGGGGTAAGTTAGAGAGTGACACTTTAACCCTAACGGCTGCGTAAATAGAGTTATTATACCTTGCCCTTAGTCCCTAGGACCCCGCCCAACCATATCTATGACATCGCATCGATCTTCTCGTCGTTCGACCTGAATGCCATCCCCAAAAGTGTCCTCATCCTAAACGCCGCAAACGCAATGAAGCAAGCAATGAGAAGGAAAATTATGACAATAACGGCGATAACGTGACTATCTTGTGTTAGAACAAGTTACCTTCCTGTTCAAAAAATCAGCGAGATCTATCAGCACTAGAACGAGGAGAGGAAATTACTGAGGGTAAGGCTTCTGGGAGCGGTACTTTGATTGCATTAATACCGATCTAAATGGGGGTAAATAGGACTAGTACTCGCAGTCACTAATCAGTTGATTATTGTCTTCATTTACAGTGGCTCGATGAGAAATAAAATAGTACTCACAAGCTCACAGGCTCACACGCCACAGCTAGAGCTCGAGGGTACGGTCGCTCTCTCAATAGAAAATGGAAGCAGGGAGTAGAAAAAAGGTTGAAAAAAGGTCACAGTAAACCTGTCAGCAGCGACTCGACGTTTCCTGCAAGATAGCCCAGCCCGGGAAAGAGAAAACCGCAGGATTTGGCCCTGTTATGTAGACAAGCTCACGACAGTTGCCATGTCATGCGGCGCAGGCTCGACACGTTGATGTGAGAGAATCCACCCCTGCAGGAAGCCGTTTGATTGGATCGTGGATCACTCTTCTCGACGAATGTCGTTTCTGGAGGGCTAGAATGGCGGTATGTTGTGGGAACTGCCAGAGTATCATAAGTTCAAATTGTTTGGACGGAACGGAGTGCGAGCATCAGACGCCCCCTCTTTTCTTTTTTTTCCTTCCAAGTGGAGTTTGAAATATTAGTGGACGAAAGGATGGGCAATTGTGCCGCGAAGAATTGTACCTGCGCCGTGTCGCTTTCCGCTGGAGTAGATTCGAAGGTTTGTTCGGCCAATGGGGTGAATTGAGGTTTGAGAACCCAAGCACATTGTACTGGTAGCGCACTGGGATAGGGCCAGTGAAGCGATGAGAGTGACATGCGATAAGTAGGAAATATCCTGACCAATTGATCATTGAATATGGGAAACTTTAAGCGTGGGTGGATTTTAAAGCAAACTTAGGGTTAGGGTTATTAGGCACCGCCGGTGGTGCTGGGGTTGCGGAAGTTGGGCTGTAGCACCTCGCTACTATGCGGCTCTCGGGTCACTGGTTGGAGAGGCGAAATAACGTGGCAGCAGATAGAAGCGCATCTTAGGCAGGGGCCAGAGGGTTGTCGTCTAAAAGAGTTAGTTTTGAGGGCTTATGATTCCTGATTCTAGGTCCCTATCCTGTGCGGGTAATCCTCCCTTACTATCTCTCGACAAAATTCATACTATAAACGATCGTGCTCAGTTGGCTGCAAACGTCGCCTTTTATCCGGAGCCCAAACCCCTGAAGACGCATATGGTGTTCCATTCATTAAGCCGGGATATCCAAAACTTTGCCCAACCGACTACTCTCCCCAATCAACTCTACCAACCTAATAACCCTCACCGCCTCTTCCGCTGGAACTGCAACACCCCCCTCCGCAATTTCTTTGTAAAACCTCCCATAATCACCCACTTCTGCGACTGTCCACTCAACGCTCCCGTCCTTCAACTCCAGCTTCCCAAAACGTTCTTCCTCCTCAACCCCAAACCCTTCAGTCCCTGGCATTCTCCCGGCCTTCAACTGCGCCTCCTGAGTATCTAGGCCGCGTTTAATCCAACTACCTTCCATGCCCCTGAGTAGAAACCTTAATTGCGGTGTTTGACAGGATAGTGTGGAAGCTTCTACCCGCACCGTAAACGGCCTTTTGCGTGGTGTGGAGGAGTAGTATAGTATTGCTGTAAAGAAATCATCGACGAAGCCTTCCTGCCCCCAAGTTGCTGATGGGTTTATACTGCAGCCGCGCTCGTCACGGACATCGCCAAAGAGGCGTTGGGGCATACCGAAAAGATGAACAACTTGGTCTAAGAGGTGCACGCCGAGATCGAAGAGGATGCCATTTCCGGGAACTTGTGCGGACTTCCAAGACTTGGAGGCGTCGGGGGTTGCGTCAGGCTTATATCTATCGAAGTGCGTTTCAAGAGACACGAGCTCCCCAACCTTTGGGAGCACTTTGGCAAGGGTAAGGAAGTCGGAGTCGAATCTTCTATCTTTATGAAGTGGCATTCTTTAGTCCCTGGAATTATAGGTGGTGCGAAGAGGACTTACTCTGATAAACGCTAATTCCAACTCCCTTCTCCTTCGCTAAGTTCACTAATTCCTCCGCATCAGCACTACTGATTGTAAGCGGCTTCTCAACAATAACGTTTCTCCCGTTCTCGATCGCTTCCTTACAATACCGGACGTGGGTGTCGTTGCTCGTGGTTATAACAACGAGCTCGCATTCACTGTCGGTCTTGTAAAACTCCTCCGTAGACTTGTAGACTTTAACATCTGAATGATCTTTCGCGGCGTCATTCCCAGGCGTCGGATTTCGCTGAATGATTACCGAGAGTGTCAGTTTCGAATTGTGGTGGATGAAGGGGATGTGGAAGATTTTGGCAGAGAATCCGTAGCCGATCACGGCAATTTTTCGGGGAGACATTGCTGGTGGAGAAAGTGACGGCGGCGAGGGATGCGGGGTGAAGCGGGGTGAAAGAGGGGTGAAAGAGGGGTTAGGATGAGGGTTCGGAGCTTGGTTTTTGTACTGGGCCCGAAATTCGGCAAACCCCAGTCCTACGGCGATGCACCGTCTTGAGTCGTATTTAAAAGTAATGTTTAGGGAGAGAAGTGAATTTGCGGGGTGCCTCCTTATGGAGGGTTAGGGTTCAAATTAGCGTGATGCTGGTAATGTTTCTGAAGATGCTAACCGTTAGCACACAAGTCAAACTTCAAGGTTACACGGGTCAAGCCCCGAGAGGGCTTAGGTCAGCGACGCTGGAAGGAATAGAAGTAGGTGAGCATGGCAAGTTTGCGCCTAAGAAAGTCGCCTCGCCGACCCTTTTTGCACCTTACCTGGTTTCAGTACTGGATGGCGTTGGTTACCGGTATTGTATAATAGTTCCTCTGGTTCCTCTCCCGGTACGCCTCACTCTTCTGACTACTATACGGTAGTTCCTCCCCCGGTCTCCACGTCTCCCATTTCTGCAGACTCATCTTAGATGGGGCAACCGTCGCTTCCGGTTTGCCTATAGGCTCACGGAGGTTTCTCTCTTCTCGACTGTACCAAGTAGTTTGCTATTTTACCAAGAAGGAGAGTAAAAGCGATGATTGTCCATCCAAGACTCTACTCACAAGCCCTAGCTTATAATAATTCCCTGTGTATTGAAATTTCTTCTTCACTCCTTGCTGGTAACCGGTCCGGCCTATTCAAGAAGCTTAGACAAACTCTTTCTAGCAGGAGGCGTGAAAAATACCATGTGATTAACTAATTTCACACTTCTCGGCAGTCTCAACTTAACCATTAACACTTGGATATAGAATGACAGAGGTGGAGAATTCTGGAAACCCTAGGGTTAAGTTTAGCAATTTCAGTTCTTATGATATCGTCATGGCAGCCTACACACTGCTCACGGAATATGCCATTTTGGGGCGCAAGGGTACTGTAGTAAAATGTTGTTTTTTTCCGGCAGCTTTTCGATTGGAGAGGGGGAGAAATTACTTGTAGACTTGCCAAAACTGGTGGTCATCCCCACCGAGACTAAACGGAAAGAAAAATCCAACTGCTCTTACTAGCAGAGCTAGCTCTAATATTTTAGATCAGTTATTCGAATGCTTGCTCAATTCCCTCGATTGGAGTCGTGTTTTTCCTTTTTTCTATTTTTTTTTTGTTGTATAGTATAAATATTATTATTATACATTGACAAAATTAACCGCGTACTAACGATTGATGGCAACGCAACCATCCTTGTCACCCCTGCCCTTTCAACACCACATAAAGAAATTTCTCTAGCTCAAAGATTAACTTTTGCTATGTATTCTACTGTGTAATTATATTCCCGATTTTTTTTTATTGGCTTTAATGATAGTGGGGCTGGTGGGGGAGTGTTGTTGTCATGACTGAAGTTTTTTTCCTCTTTGTTGATTCGCGATTAATTTTTCAACCCACCATAATATTATTATCATAATCCAAACGACTGCCATTCTGAGAGTTAGTCAATCCTAGGCTATCCGAATCTCTACTAAATTCCCTCTTGTCATTAAATCTCGCTAATCACTGGAGGGCCACAATGAGCTTTGGCTAGTAAAACCACCTCTCCCCGTGTGTCTTTGAGCGTCAAGTAATCATGGCGGATCACTCGGCGATTCCCATTCTGTCGGGATATGGTAAGGTTTTCCTTGGGTGATTGGAGAGATTGTATGGGTGCGGGATGCACGACCTGGATATTGGGATGCTCTAAGAAAAGATATGACAGTAAAGGAGGACGATGGGAGGATGGAAGGCCCCACCCAACTTGCGCGTAAGTCAATATTGGACCCGGAAGTAGCCCGTTTGATCACTCTTGGGGAGTTAGGGTAGGATCCAGCTTAACTAGTGAAACTCACTTATACCCTAGAAATGAAAGTAGGGATATGCTTTAGTATCGAGCCTTTGAGCGGGGCGCTGACTGCCCCCGGGGGGAGGTCTGGTGGGGAATAATTATTGCAGTCGTTGAGCCCCGTTTAGGAAAGCAACGCTGGCAGCGTATTCAGGGGATCAAGTTGAGTTTGCGCGGACTGAAGAAAATATAGAAGGGTGTACTGAGTACTGTTCTCTAGGATCATACACCATGCCGACTATCTGCATCTAAGCTAGGGTGAAGGAACTGGCTGCATCGGGAGTTCTAGGGTTGCGGTGTGGGGATCATGGCACGTGGGTTAATTCTGGAGCTAAAGCACTCCACAGTGTGTCCGGCTTCCTTGGCGAGTAAGACAAAAACGTGTTTATAGCCTCCCAACATCACCTTTAAGCTCCCACCTGGAGGGCGGCGTTGTATAAACATGGTCTCCATTGGATCATGCTCATAGTAGGAACCTGCCACCACCGTGGCTTAGTTAGCAGATAGCTTTTACGTCTCTCCCCATGAGTATCAGAAACACTTGCACTTCATATTATTTTCTCTATATCTAAATAGCCATCATGTCTATGCTTCGGGGTGGAGGAAAGGGGAAAAAAGTGATTTTAAAAAGAGGGGTGGATCTACAACCAGAGAGCAAGAATAAAAGAAAATATGATGAAAATCTCAAGTCGCACTGGCAGGCCTCGCGGCTGCAGTAGCGCCACCACACCCGCTTCTCCGCGCTGGGCAGCCCAGCAGAGTGCTGTTTGACCGTAGTTATCTGGTTTGTGAGGGTTGACATCGTCTTGTTCGAGTAGTATTTTAACCATTCCCTCATGCCCATTCAGAGCAGCACCAAAGAGTGGTGTTCGACCGTAGTCATCTGATTTGTCGGGGTTGACGTCATGCCGTTCGAGTAGTAATTTCACCACCCCCTCATGCCCATTCAGAGTAGCACCAAAGAGTGGTGTTCGGCCGTAGTCATCTGGCTCATCAGGGTTGACGCCCTCCCGTGGGAGCAGTAGCTTCACTACTCCTTCGTGCCCATTACATGCAGCAGAAAAGAGTGGTGTTCTTCCGTACTTAACAGGTTTATCGGGGTTGACGTCCTCTCGTTCAAGCAGCAGTTTCACCACTCCCTCATGCCCATTCAGAGCAGCCCAGCAGAGTGGCGTTCGTCCGTAGTCATCTGGCTTATCGGGGTTGACGTCCTCCCGTGGGAGCAGTAGTTTAACCACTCCATCGTGCCCATTCTGAGCAGCACCAAAGAGTGCCGTTTGTCCGTACTTAACAGGTTTATCGGGGTTGATATCCTCCCGTTCAAGTAGCATTTTCACCACTCCCTCATGCCCACTCAGAGCAGCGCAGCAGAGCAGTATCAGGCTGGCGTCATCTGGTCTGTCGGGATTGACGTCCTCCCGTTTGAGCAATATTTCCACCACTCCTTCATGCCCTTTTAGAGCAGCATAGCAGAGCGGTGTTCGGCCCTGGTTATCTGGCTTGTTGGGATTGACGTTGTCCCGTTCGAGTAGTATTCTCGCCACTCCCTCGTGCCCGCACTCAGCAGCACAACTGAGTGCTGTTTGGCCGTCGTTATCTGGCTTATCAGGGTTGACGTCCCCCCGCTCGAGTAGCATTTTCACCACTCGCTCGTGCCCCTTTTTGGCAGCGCGACAGAGCGGTGTTCGACCGCCGTCATCGGGTTTGTCAGGGTTGACGTCGTCCTGTTCGAGCAGTATTTTCACCACCCCCTGGTGCCCATTCCAAGCCGCACAGCTGAGCGGTGTTTGACCGTAGTTATCATGTTTGTGAGGGTTGACGTCGTCCCGTTCGAGTAGCATTTTCACCACTCCCTCGTGCCCATTCTCGGTGGCGCGGCAGAACGGTGTCACGCCGGCGTTATCCGGTTTGTCAGGGTTGACGTCCCCCCGCTCGAGCAGCATTTTCACCACTCCCTCATGCCCATTCTCGGCAGCCCAACAGAGCGGTGTTAGGCCGCCTTCATCCGGCTTGTTAGGGTTGACGTCGTCTAGTTCGAGTAGTATTTTCACCACTCCCTGGTGCCCATTCCAAGCCGCACAGCTGAGCGGTGTTCGGTCGTACCAACCTGGTTTGTCGGGGCTGACGTCGTCCCTCTCAACTAGCATTTTCACGATTCCCTCGTGCCCAGATAGAGCGGCACAATTGAGTGGTGTATTGCCACCGTTTTGTGGTTTATCAGGATTGACATCATCCCGTACGAGTAGCATTTTCACCACTCCCTCGTGCCCAGCCATGGCAGCACAATTGAGCGGTGTATAACCGCTGTCATCTGGTTTATCAGGGTTGACGTCATCTCGTGCGAGTAGCATTTTCACCACTTCTTCGTGCCCGTACTCAGCAGCACAACTGAGTGCTGTTTGGCCGTCGTTATCTGGTTTATCAGGGTCGACGTCACTCCGTTCGAGTAGCATTTCCACCACTCCCTCGCGCCCATCTAGAGAAGCCCACCAGAGTGGTGTTCGGTCGTAGTTACCTGGTTTGTCAGGGTTGACGTGGTCCCGTTCGAGTAGTACTTTCACCACTCCCTCGTTTCCATGCCAAGCAGCCCACATGAGAGGTGGATTGCCCAGACAGTCTTCTTGGTTGATATCACAACCTTCCACCTCCACCAGGCTGGCTACCATCTCAACCATCCCGAAGAGTGATGAACAGTGCAGACCACTGAACAGAGTGGGTTCATCGGAGTCCTCAAAATGTGAGTACGAATCCTGTGCGTTCAAGAGTATTTGGGTGGATATGTGATTATCGTAGTCATCGAATAACTTCAGCGCGAGTGATTTCGCGCAATCTGAAAGGTCCTGCCTTGCATGTATTCCCCAATATAGTGAAGAATATTCAAGAAAGGGCATATCCTGGAGATCGGGAGACGGATTGGTCGAAAGAGCCTTAACCTCCTGGGAATTTAGATAACTTAAGCAGGTTTCCGCCATTGTCGAGTGAGCTGTATCAAAAAGCCCGGGTTGAGCCTGGAGGTACTCTTGAAGCGTAAAGTGGATTAATCGGACCGTCGAAGCCTCTCTGTTAACAGCAACAAGCCCTTGACAGCAGGATAGCACTGTCTCGATCGAGGGAACATTGTCGCTATTGAGATTCGACGACCCCATCTCGACCGCTAGAGCGTGACACAATTCATCAGGCTTCAAGGGCCGTTCCGAGTGAGATATCCACATCAAAGCGGCAATGCCAAGCCTCGCCTTCTCCCCTCCCTGCCCCTTTATCCGATCCAATGTTGTGCCATAAGCCTCCCCCAACCCCAAGCCACCGGCCATCACGCTTAGCTTTTGTCGCCTGCGATGGATTGTGGGTTCTTGCAGGATCGCATCGATATTTAACGAGACAAGTAGGAATCTAAATGCCTGTTAGCGAGTATCTTGACGTAGCTTCCATAGTACTGTTGTTTCTACTTACATTTCCGAAATATCTTCAGGAATTTTCTTCAGGATTTCTGCCTCCAGACTACTGTCCATCGCATCTGGGGCTGTGTCCTCGGCTAGCCTGGTGTGAAGATATGTAATAATATCATCTCTCTTGGGACTTATGGATATACTTGCTGTTCTTCCAGCGAGATGCCTCCCGATCTCGGGTAGAATATGCGGTCTTCCGGTCATGAATATTCGAGTACCTGGAGACTTCTCGAGGATTTGATTCAACGAGTCAAGAATCTTGACCCGATGTCCCTCCACACATTCGTCCAGAGCGTCTATACATATGAAGGTGCGTTTTTTAGAACAGGTAGTTTGCAGCATCTTCACAATGTCGGAAAGTCGCGGTCCCCGCCCGCCTAGGGCATTTTTTTGGTCTTGGTATGCTCGCGATATTTCCTCTAGGACCTCCTCTTGTCCACAAACCAGCTGTTTCACCAGGGCACCCAGCATGCTTGTGGAGGACTGCTCATTCCGGACTGCGAAGTCAAAATAAAAACCTGTAACGGTGGTGTTATGTCCTCCAGCCCGATCACACAAGTAATCTATCACCAAGGAGCTAGTATTATCATTTATCAGCACTTGCCCTTGTTCTTCCGTTCCTCGAGGCTCGTCTCCTTGTTACCTAATATAAGTTTTGCCGACCCCCGGATCTCCATAGCAAAACAGAACTGCGTTATCGGATTCACCTCCCTCGCTACCGGCGTACCAGCTTCTGAACTCCTCGGTTTGTAAAAGCCATTCCCCAACATTTTCGACTCGGCGGCCTTGAATGTCCTGGTGGCGGAACTTGGGATCTAGCGGGGATAGCCAGGCTAAGACATTAGGTCGGTCATCGGTAGCGGTAAAGTTGATATTAGTCGTGGTGAAAGAGCCGATATTATTACTGAATGATTGAGACATTTTTGGCTTTTTGCAGTTCAGGATATTGGAGACGATGGATGATAGATTTAGTTGACTGTAGGAATTCCTGAGGGCTGAAGAGAAGCGGGGGTTTTTATAGAACCCGATGGTTGCCTCACGGCCATCCGATCAATCTTCCTAAACGTGTGGCAACAATACCCTGCTTGCACCTGCCGCATTGGTAGCAGGAGATGCCACACTTATTTAAGCGTGATTCTGCGGCGCAGCTAAAATCTTGTTTTGGGATAAACGAACTCTCTCGAGAGCGGGCAGTGGGATTGGCCAGCTAGATGCACTCAGGCATTTGCAAGTGCTGTGTATGAATGAATCCGCCGGCAAACATACTTGTACCTCGCAACTAAGTACCCCAACTTAATACCAGCAATAATAATTCGGGCAACCTCAACAACAAAAAATTAAATACGCTTAGCCATGGTCCCTGAGTGAAAGGGTGCTGCAGTCGGGGTGGGCAATTGGCTGTATCAATTGGGTCTGGTGGCTATCGAGGAGAATGCTCTTATCGATTTTCGAGTGCGGTACCTTGTTGTGAGGTGGAAGTGTTCGCGTTAATTTGACACCCCGCGGTAAGTTAGTCCTTTGTGACGCCGATATAGACCGGGAAGCTCTTCCCACAGCCTCCACAAAGTTCTATGAAGATAGGGGCAATGCTTTCCTATGTCCATCCTAGCTGCTATAGCTCTTATTTGTGCATGTACCGTACAAGTACAAGTAGAAGTGTAAGGAATCAAAGCTGTCTTTAGTGTTCATGGTTGCGTCAACTAGTGTAAAAGTGACTTAAAATGTGTGTATGGGGGGATCAATACAAACAAGTAAGTTACATGGCAACTGATACCAGATACTTAAACGACTTTTTCTCCATCACTTGGTAATATTTAAGGATTCTGTAACTTTCTTCATGTTATCTACAGGTTTACTAATGCAAGGACAAATTTTCGCTGATTCTCATAAACATTGCGCAATGAGAGAGGATGGTGAAGATGGGTACTTTTGGTGTAAAAAGGGCATCAGAGGAATCTTTTTGCCCTAGTACTGTACCTACCTCAATTCCCTAAGTATTAAAATCTCTCCTCCCGCTCTTTTCCTATCATTAGTCGAACCCCTTCAAGACACTAGAAAAACTCTTCCTAGCGGTCGGGGTGGAAATGCCATTAAATTTTGATCTAGTAATATCTTACTTCCCGGTAGTTAAGCTTCACTATTAACCTATGAGTCCGGGGTAATGGGAAGCTACCTGAAACGAAATTTCGTGGTATGGTGGTCTCATGCCCCGGAATATCACATTCCAAGAGCAGCGCATAGCTCGACAGGACGATATTGTAAAAACTGAGATCACAAAACCACACCTGGACTTTCAAGACTCCCGGCTTGCAATCAATAGGGAGATATTATAGAAGAGTGAACTGGAGATCACCTCCACTCAGACTAAACAGAAAGAAAAACCCAACAGGCCCCACCGCGAGAGCCAGCTCCAATATTATAAATCATTTACTCCAGTGCCCGCTCAAGCCTCCATATTGGAGCTGCTATTTTTTTCCTTTTCTTTTCAGGGGGGGTATCATAAATCCACGAAGAAAAGATCAACTCCAAGCCGGACTCAAGTGGTAGGGTAATCTGGTAACTCAAATAACGACTGATAGAGGTGAGTCAATTCTCAGCTGTCAAAAACAGCTACCAAATTTGTTGAAATTTCGTTATATCTCCTAGTATATTTCATAACACTACCGTGTATTCCTTTACTTAGTTTGTGTTTCAGCTCCACCTGTACACCGCTTACATTACTACAGCTAAGATATATTTTATAGTGTTTTATTGTTATTTTAGGATTTAACATGTGCTCTCCTATCCAGTGTTTAGGATTTTATGCATCTCTTATGCACCATTGTCAGTCATGATATTTCTAATATTCTCATCACACCCTTATAGCTTCATGCACATTGTTTAAGATTTACTTGGAATGATTTCAGGGTCAAACATGTTCGCACTTATGTTTCTTACATTGTTTTCCCTATATTTCTCTTATTTGTATAGGAGCGCATTTTCTTATAAATAAGGTTGCTACCCCCACCTCGCTTAGAAGAATAAGAACCAGAATTCCTATCAATCTGCTCTACTACTCTTCCTCCTCGCTTAAAGTGTGTCCTGGCAGTACCCTACGCACCTGCTTAGTATTATGCAGATAGATCATGCCCCTGGTGTTCACATATTTGAACAAAATTGTCCCTTATCACTAAATTTCCCTTGTGACTTAAGTGTCATTAGAAGCATTCATTGGTAAGCCCGTCACACCAAATATTATTCAGCCCCCTTGAGTCATGCCAGATCACTCGGCGATTACCATTGTCTGGCTAGGGAGAGTATATAATACCATCGCATGCCAAGTACTTCCCAAGGGCATACGCTGTGTAGGGGATCTGTATCTAAGCTTATACATGAATGGCTTGGCCACATAGAGAGCCCATCGACTTGTAATGGCATTGTGCTCGTGGGATGCAAACTTAATATCAGGGTCAAAACACTCGCTAATGTCTGAATTCTCCTTTAGAAGCGAGACTCAAAAGCGCTGACTGACTCCCAACCTCAACTAAGCTTATACTTGGAGAGTAGTCACACAAGCATGACCTTTATTAAACTATGTCTATAGTAGGAACTAATAACTATCATACTTTAGTTGACAGCTAGCTTTTATGCTGCTTCTTACGGGTGTAGAAACACTTGTACTTCATATAATTTCCTAGATATCGAAACAATCCTCACGAGGGCACTTCGGGGGTGGGGAAGGACATTGTAGAAATAAATGATAAGGGAATAGATATGGAAAGAGGATTCAGATCTAGAAAACGAAAAGAGTAAATAATATGATAGAAATTTCAAATCACACATGAAAACTCCGGGGGGCCAGCAGCGCCACCACCCCAGCGTGGCCGCACTTAGTTGCCCACCAGAGTGGTGTTTGTTCGTTATTATTTGGTGTGTTGGGGTTGACGTCGTCCCGTTCGAGTAGTATCCTTACTACTCCCTCGTGTCCACTCCGAGCAGCCCACCAGAGTGGCGTTTGGCCGTCATTGTCTGGTTTGTCGGGGCTGACGTCGCTTCGTCCGAGTAATATCTTCACCACTCCTTCGTGCCCACTCCGAACAGCGCCAACGAGTGGCCCCCGGCCCCGATTATCTGGTCTGTCGGGGTTGACATCGTCCCGTTCGAGTAGTATCTTCACTATTTCCTCGTGTCCACTCCGAGCAGCCCACCAAAGTGGCGTTTGGCCATCGTTGTCTGGTTTGTCGGGGCTGACGTCGCTTCGTCCGAGTAATATCTTCACCACTCCTTCGTGCCCACTCCGAACAGCGCCAACGAGTGGCCCCCGGTTCCGATTATCTGGTCTGTCGGGGTTAACGTCGTCACGTTCGAGTAGCATTTTCACCACTCTCTCGTGTCCATTCTGAGCAGCAAAGCGGAGCGGTGTTTGGCCGTCGTTATCTGGTTTATCGGGGCTGACATCGTCCCATCCGAGAAGTATTTTCACCACCCCCTCGTGCCCATTCCGAGCAGCGCGGCTAAGGGGTGTTTTGCCGTCGATATCTAGTTCGCCGGGATTGACGCCGTCCCGCCCGAGTAGTATTTTCACCACTCCCTCGCATCCACTCCAAGCAGCACAGCAGAGCGGTGTTTGGCCGCGCTTGTTTGGTTTGTTAGGGGCGACGTCGCCCCGTGCGAGCAATACTTTCACCACTCCCTCATGCCCATTCCGAGCGGCATAATAGAGCGGTGTTTGGCCGTACTTATCTCCTTTGTCGGGATCAACATCCTCCCGTTCGAGTAGTATTTTCACCACTTCCTCATGCCCATTCAGAACAGCACAACAGAGTGGTGTGTGACCGTACCTATCTGGTTTGTTGGGGTTGACGCCGTCGTCCCCAAGTAGTATTTTCACTACTCTCTCCCACCCATTCCAAGCCGCCCACACGAGAGGTGTATTACCCACACAGTCTTTTTGGTTGATATCGCAACCTTCCGCCTCGATCAGGCTGGCTAGGATCCCTGTGATCCCGAAGATTGATGCGCAGTGTAGACTGCTGAATAGGGAGGGTTCATCGAAATCAGCAAAGTGCGAGTACGGATCTTGCGCTTTCAAGAGGATTTTGGTGGATATGTGGTTACCATAGTCGTCGAATAGCTTCATAATAAGTAATTTCGCATCATCAGAAAGGCCCCGCCTTGCGTGCATTCCCCAATATAGAGAAGAGTATTCGAGAAAAGGTGTACTCTGGAGATCGGGGGAGCGACTAGCCGCAAGAGTTCTGACTTGCTGGGAATTCAGATAAGTCAGGCAAGTTTCCGCCATTGCCGAGTGGGCTGTACCAAAGAGCTTGGGTTGAGCCCGGAGGTACTCGCGGAGCGTAAAGTGGATTAACCGGACCGTAGAAGCCTCCCTATCAACGGCAACTAGTCCTTGGCAGCAGGCTAGCACAGTCCCTATTGAAGGAACATTGCCGCTATTGAGATCTGGCGACTCTATTTCGACCGCTAGGGCGTGACATAATTCATCAGACTTCAAGGCCCGCGCCGAGTGAGAGATCCACATCAAAGCGGCCATGCCTAGCCTTGCTTTCTCCCCGCCCTGTCCCTTTATTCAGCCCAGCGTTGCACCGTAAGCATCCCCCAACCCCAATCCGTCGCTCATCGTGCTGAGCTTTTGCCGCCTGCGATGGATTGTGGGTTCCCGCAGGATCGCGTCGATGTTTAGCGAGACTAGAAGGAATCTAAATATTTATCTGTTAGTGGATACCTTGGGGCAGCTTCCCCAGTGTCGTTGCTTCAACGTACATTTCCGAAATTTCTTCAGGAATTTTCTTCAAAATGTCTGCCTCCAGAGTACAGTCCATCGCATCGGGGGTTGTATCTTCAGCCAACCTGGCATGAAGATATGTGATAATATCATTTCTCTTAGGACTTATGGATATACTTGTTCTTCCAGCAAGACGCCTTCCGATCTCAGGTAGAATATGCGGTCTTCCGGTCATGAATATTCGAGTACCTGGAGACTTCTCAAGGATTTGATTCAACGAGTCAAGAATCTTTACTCGATGTCCCGCAACACATTCATCCAGGGCGTCGATGCATATGAACGTAGACTTTTTAGAAGAGGCAGTTTGCAGCATCTTGACAACATCGGAAAGTCGCGGTCCCCGTCCACCAATGACATTTTTTTGGCCTTGGTATGCTCGCGATATTTCCTTTGGGATCTCCTCCTGCCCGCAAACTAGCTGTTTCAGCAGGGAGCCCAGCATGCTCACGGGGGACTGCTCGTTTTGGGCGGCGAAGTCAAAATAAAAACACGCAACGGTTGCGTTTTGTCCTCCAATCCGATCACCCAAGTCGTCTATCACCAAGGAGCTAACATCGCCACTTGTCAACACTTGCCCATTTTCTTCCATCCCTTGAGCTCTTATTACCTAATGTAGGTTTTGCCAGCCCCCGGATCTCCATAGCAAAACAAAACTGCATTATCGGATTCATCTCCCTCGCTACCACCATGCCAGCTTTTAAACTCCTTGGTTTGTAAAAGCCATTCCCCAACACTCTCGACTCGGCGGCCTTGAATGTCTTGGTGGCGGAACTTGGGATCCAGTGGAGATAGCCAGGCTAGGATATTGGATCGATCATCCGCAATAGTAAAATTAATGTTTGTCGTGTTAAAAGAGTTGTCATTATTATTGAATGATAGAGACATTTTCTGTTCTTTGCTGTTTAGGGTATCGTTGGTGATGGATGATGGAGTTAGTCGACTATAGGAATTTCTAAGGGCTGAAGAAATGCGGGGTTCTTTGTGAAACCTCGTGGGTGTCTCTACACTATTTGATAAATCCCGGCAAACTTATGCTGACAATACTTTGCTTATGCCTATCGTTTTGCTAACAGGAAATGCCATACTTATTTAAGCGCTGCATCTAAGCCCAGGTATCGCACTGCGATTAACGAATACTCCTGAGCACTTGCAGTGGAATCGGCCGGCTAGTCGTATATCTAAGTACTATACGGTACATCAAGCGATATGAATTAATCAACCGAAAAATACAGTCTCCCCCTTCATTCTTGTAGTCCGGGGGTAAGTTTGTCAAAACCAAATATCACTCGACGGCCGACTTGGGTAAATGCGCTGAGGAATATTTTTGTCATAAATTATGTCACCAGCTGCCGAATCCCATGATGCCACCCGTCTATTTGTTACCCGAGAACGAGTCCTGATCTGCTGCTATCATCCGTCTAAAATAAGTCTTTGGTGCCCGCCTTCTCGTTGTGCTAACTTGATCATGTATGGAAGGTTCCGCGCATCCGGTTCGGTGACTCGGTAAAACAATAGGCTCAAGGGTAAAGTACCGTGCTCGAGCAGTGCGGGGGAAAAAATGCAACACTCTGGCCGGTTAGGGGTCGGATTACTCCGAAGCGGCTTTGAGTCACTGCGCCTGTCAAGGGTCTCTTCTCAGAAATCTGTTTGTGAAACGGTCGTGGATAAAGTGATGGCACAAAAGCCCCCCACATCGCCCCCGTGATGGTTTCAAATTGTTTCAGTCATTGCTATATCTATCTACGCACGTCTGATCCAAGCTGCCCTCCTGAGCTCGATATCTTTCGCTCGCTTTGAAATTCACCGGAGTGAACAGAACCATCATTATTCTCCACCGTTACCGGTGCCCCATTTATTTATTTGCTCATTTGCCTTCCGACCAAGCTTCTTTCAACGACATGGCTCCAAGAATTATCACCTTCGTTCGCCACGGACAGGCTCACCACAACCTCAATTGTAATTACCATTTGCGCGATCCTTACCTAACACCTTTGGGCGAAGCGCAATGTCACGAACTCTCGAAAGAGTTCCCGTCCGAGCCCCCGGTCGACTTACTCGTTTCCTCGCCGCTGAAGCGAACAATTCAGACGACACTTCTCGGGTTCAAGAAGCAGGCTGAGAGTGGTGCCAAGGTTGAGCTCTTGGCCGAACTTCAGGAGGCGGATGCGTTTCCATGTGATACTGGGAGTAGCCGCGATGATTTAGAGAAAGAGGAATTATTTCAAGGATTAGATTTTAGCGGCCTACCAGATGACTGGACTTCAAAGGCATATATTCCTCCGGGCTCATTTCGGGGCAGAGCATTCGTACTAACTGCTATCAGAAAGGAAAATGGGCCCCAGACCCTCATTCCGTTGGGGAACGTGCCAGAATCGCCCGTAAATGGCTCAAGTCCCGATCGGAAAGCCATGTTGTCGTAGTCATACATGGTCATGTAGGTTTATCGCACTGTGTTCCCATTGTTCTAGGATTAGGCTAATATTTGCACGGATAGTTCCTTCATTACCTAACTGAAGATTGGGCCGACTATGACAACCTCCAAGGCACTGGCTGGAGAAATACCGAATTCCGCTCTTACGTCTTTGCCAACGGGGATGAAGAAAATGCTTCGATTATTGAGACAGATGAATCGAAGGAGAGGAGGGAGGGGGTTAGGAACTACTAGGAAGGCCGGAGGTGAAGGGGTTTGTCGAGCCGATAAGGAATTAGAAGGGGTGATTACTATGTGGAGGATTGTTTACTTGAATGACTGTGTCTGTAAAAGGATTCCCGGATAGACCGCACGAAGGTGCTCTAGAATAGAGAGAGCGGCAATAGAATTTTCACTTGTGAGAGTTGTAATCCACTTTATGATAATAGTGCAACCAATACCTTGCGTGTCGTTTGAGATTTTGGCCAGCTTTATCATACTCTCCCAAGATATACAGCGAACCACTTGGAACTCTTATGAATTCCCGCCGCAGCCTAACCCTATCGAGTCTCTAAACACCCCGGTATACAATACCTGTGGTGGGGTGGGATACACGCTGGTGGTAGGTCATGAAGGGGATGGGCGAACGGCGAATGGGAAAAAAAATAGCAACGCTAAGTTATATTATATTCTCAACCTAGAAAATCATGCCTCGCTTGGTTTCAACCCCCTAAATCCCCCTGTTTAATAATACTATTTCTCACCCTTTGCACTAACGCATCATATGCGTGCCTGCCATAAGACACGCCTACACGACATACTGATATATGTGCTTAGGTATGGGGCCGCATACATGTAACTGGATAAAAGTATATGCAGAGGGGGAATTTTCCTTAGATTACAACATAGTTCGATAGCACAAGCTTGGAAATTTATTTTTAAATCTTGACTATTGTGTTCGATCCTCACAGCCAACTTTATCACAAAGCAAACGTCAGGATACGAATATTTTCACAATTTTCCTCATCTGCTACAATAACTTCATACCGAAGATTCCTACCTAGCCATTCTCTAATCTCTAGAGGTTGGCAACCGAAAGTCTTCAGTAGCTGTTATAAGGAAAATTAATTAGTTAGCACTTTCTACAATACTTATCCCTATAGCGAAAGACGCCGTCGTCCAAATCAAATTGTGAAGTGCTAGATAGAGCTTTTCCGGAATTGTACCTTATAGTTGTAATTTACGGGATGGTGTTATTCCAACATTACCGATTAGAGTAGATATACTTACGTTAAGCACTGTACCCGACTTGACAGGATTGGTACAGTATAGTATTCACCTAGCGATGCAGCCAGAAACGTGGACTTTTTGCCTAGAAGAGCACTTGACAGGCTAGGCAAGCCCGGCCTTCCACTGACTATGATACATAGACCGTTATTAGTGAAAGTAGGGAGCATTGAAGCTACTCCTCGGGCGGTTGTCAGCCCGGACGGGAAAGACGAAAATTAACTATCAAATTTGGGCAGTTATTTGGGGAATTCTGTTAGTTTTGAAATCGGGTGCTATTAACTCATAAAGCCCGACAAAAAATGGTAGCTATCTTCCGCTAACTGTGTATCAGGGGCGTGAGGGAGTGAGGAACCTGCTGATAGAACCAAGAGATACCGACTATCCGGGAGTAAGTTAGGCAGATGCGACGATACACCCGCCTTAATAGCAGCTAGCATGGAGATAGGGCAGTAACAAGGTTGGACTGCGAGGGAGATTTGAGTCTCCACATGCCCGGCAAAGCGGCATTACCTCTCTCTGGGGGGTGGCTTTTGAGTGATCCGTAGAGGAGTGATAAAAGCATCGGTGCGGGGGAGGGATGTTAACCTACGCACTCCCGATGAAGCCGGCTGTATGCTTTCCCCAATGCCGCCTATTCCCAGAACAAAGAAGTCGTGAAGCTTCTCTAAGGCCATAAATCAACTCCGCAGCCAGTCGAACCCTGCAGAAGAGTCCGATGCTTTGGGTAATATTCAACAAGACCATCTATTGAACTCTTCACCCCCTTACCCTCGACCTCCCTTGTGTTTTTGGGTAAGGATGGGCGCGCACGTGCTTTCTACCCGTCCCCTTTACGGATGCTCAAGTATATCTAAATTCTATTCCTAACAGCTCCCTGAATTCCCAAAGGGATGTCATCCAAGATGTGGAGGTGCCACGGACAACGGCTACCAGACCAATTCTCTCTTCTTAATGGCATTCTGCAATTATCTTCGTCTGCCGTACTTTCCCGTTGAAATCTCAAACCGCTTGTTCTTTTTCTAGGTAGCCCTCATACAGATCTAGCGCAGTGTTTTGCCATTCCTTCTATGAAGCGACCGTAGGATACTTTGCACCGAGGGATATGGTAGGTCATGGTGTTCAAGATACTTAATTAGAAAGAACGGAGGTGGGCCGAGAGTGGAAGTAGAAAGTGATAGTTCAATTGACT
>Ga0307507_10004607_pt1 | contig 24052 bp, 11 predicted proteins | sample 7_EM_MG_FD_207223 | JGI IMG/M metagenome (GOLD analysis project Ga0307507, IMG submission 207223) | Populus trichocarpa ectomycorrhiza microbial communities from riparian zone in the Pacific Northwest, United States - 7_EM | ecosystem: Host-associated > Plants > Roots > Unclassified | place...
TTTTTAGTGCCACTGGAATCACTTCATTTCGATCTCTAGAACTCACGCTCTGCACAAAACATCGACTGAACGTCAAATCTGCCAATTACCTCCAATTTACTCCTTTTTGCATCTTTCATCCAAAAGTGCCTTCAAAACATAAAACAAAGAATATCAATGCATTTTATATATAAAACATAGGCAAAACACTAGTTAAATGTGGGTGAAACTATCAAATAATATGGTTGCATCACTTTGAATATATGCTTCAAGGCTGGGTTGTCGCAAATCACAAGTCGTTCAATTATCCGACCTCTAATAGTAATCTACATGAACCATCAGTGAGAATCTCCTAAATCCCTGTTCAGGAGAGAAGAATATGCTAAGCCTAAAGTGTTTGCTCTAATTTTGTGTTCACTACCTGAATTTTTAGATTTACCGATAAAATTTTATGTTGGTATTTATACTCTCAGCCTGTCAGCAAAAAACTTGCCGACATGATCACAGATTGAAATAATCCATTGAAAAAACTCTTGTTGGTGATTTGTGGTCTGTCGGTAATAATTTTACAGATGGATTTACTGACGGACAAAGCACGCCAAAAAAAACTTTACCCACTTCATTTTGTAGATACTTCCATCACTGATTATAACATATCACTGAAAAAAAAACCATATGTCATGCCATTAATGATTGTTTTCGTCAATAGGTATGTCTGTCGGTGAATTTGACATGTAACCGTCAAACAGACTGTTTGTTATTCTATCGATGAGTAAATTGTGGCAATGACATTGGCAATGGAAACCTCGTCAATAATAATTAAAAAACTTATTTTTCTAAAAAAATCTATTAAATAGAAACAAAAAATAATTAAAAAAATAAATTAATATAAAATTCAAATATTTATTACAAGTTTAAACATTTATAAATTCAAATACAATTAATCTAAAATAGAGGGGCCAGAGGAGAAGGAGGAAGCGGGTCTTCGTTTGGACAGTGGGGCGAATAAGAGGGAGCATCCGTATCATCTATTTGTGATCTCATCTCCAATACCAATCGGTGAAGTTCGGTCGTCTCATCCCTAAGTCGTTCATAATCAACAACATGATGGGTTGTTCGATATTTAACTCGCTAGTCTAAAATTGCCTTGAACTCAAGAGTTTGAGTTCTCAGAACCGATTGTGAGCATCCAATAGATGAAACATTACGGACCGTCCACAAGATCTCGGTCGTAGTGTTAAAGAGATCGTACACCCATCTTCTATCGGGTGCATCGAATGATCTTGCCTCCAACCTCAAATCCGGATCGAGATCCGGATGGGTCGAAGATCGTAATCATATCTCTTCTTCAACCCAGTGTTATATGTATCATGGAAGAAAAATGTTAGCAAATAAAAAAAAATGATAACTTAAGAAAAAAATGGTTGAAAACAACATACCAGAAATTGCTGAGCTCGACTATCCATGAACTGTAGCACCATTTTTTTAGCTGTCATCAATTCATACATATGTTTCCATAAAAAGCTCCATCGGGCTTGGTTCATGTCCAAGAACTATAGCCTGCATGAGAAAATTGTTGTTATTTAAATATATTTATAAAAAAAACAACAAATAAAAAATGGATATAATTAAAAAAGAATCTTATCATTCACTTCACATGTGAAATGAATGGAATGGAGCCGTTAGTGTGCATGGTAACAAAATCGTGAACATGCCAGTTTTGGTTCTCTATAATGGAGTGTGATTGTCACAAAAAATGATCAAACATCACCTGCTAGATATTTTCCACTCACATGGCCTCTTCGATCTATAAAGGTCTGAAATCCTTCCAAACTGCACCTCGTACCAAAAACCATGCAACTTATATGGTATAAATGAATTATTTGTTAGTAAATAAATAATAAAATGATTAAAATGATTAAAAAAATTTTTATCTTGATTTCAATCTTAACTAGTTGCAGTGTGATTCTCTACTAAGTCAAGTACATGTCGATGTGAAGGGAAAACAAACTTACAATGAAAGGTCATTCTTCCACTAAGCCTCGTACTTTTGGGTAAATGGATCCTATTGTGAGTGGACCCTTCCTTGACATGGTGGTATCGCACCTGACAAGCCCGCGTCGTGAGTGGATGCATGTTTCTCAGGTGTTTATTCTTGGTTGGATTCTAACAACTCATGGTCGTTAGAAGCGCTGCTAGAAGAATTAGCAGTAATCTTGTTTGTACTTGTTATTGACTTTTCCCTAGGCATCTACTCATATTAAAGGATTATGGTACCGTAAACCATTCCTATTTTTAAAAAAATTGGTAGCACTTCCTCTATAGAAGATACTACCCAAAATTTTTAAATCTGCACATACACAACAATTTAAATTGAATTGCCACAAACTAGTTGATTTTATTTCAATCTATGTCAATCGAATAATTTCAATTATGTTAATTTAACAAAAAATTCAATTAATTTTCCTATGACCATTTGCGAAATGATCATAGGAGGTTAATATAAACACATTAAAGGATTTGTAGTATCATTATTTCACATTAAAAACTATTCATTTATCCTAACTATTATCTTAGCTATTTTTATTTTTTTTTCATTTATGATGGCTGCTATTTTTTTATTTTTTTTTTTTAAATTGAAAATTTTGTTAACACCAACAAATCAATTAGCTAACAATACTAATAAGAAAAAATTACAAAAATTCCACCAATCTATATACAATCATTAAAGAAAAGAAAAATTTTAAAAAAATAAAAAAATTCCAAAAATCTATATACAATCATTAAAGAACATAAACATTTTAAAAATTTCCAATAACGTTTATACAATTATTAATAACAAACAAAAAAAAATTGCCATCAACATTTATGCAACTATTTATGACATAAACGTTTTTAAAAAATAAAAAATTTGCCATCAATATTTATACAATTATTTATAACAGAATAATTAAAAACAATTTCCATTAACATATATATAATTATTAATAACATAAGAAATAAAAACAAATCCCAATAACATTTATACAATTCTTAATAATAGAAAAATATAAAAATAAAAACAAATGCAAAAAAAAAGAAGGAAAAAAAAAGAATCTTACGTTAATGTTGAGTTTTCCCGAGCTAGAAGAGAAAAACAATCCAAACAAATCATTAAATAAATAGATAAGAAAAGAAGGAGATGAGAGGAGAAGACATACTTGCGCGTGGAGAAGAAGAGAAGAGAAGAGAAGATAATGGGTTGAGGATAGAAGGGGGGAGAGAGAGAGAGAGAGAGAGAGAGAGAGGAGAGAAAGAAAGATGAAGATTTGGGAGGATGAGAGAAGAAGTTGCAGATGAAGAGAAAAGAAGACAAATGTGCCCGTCTATTCTGATTTTAGGGATTCTAATATTTCAATTGAGGGCTTTTTTATCAATGGTTTTATTGATGACATTTTAAATATTAATATTTTTAATTTTTTCATCGGTGTATCTGTTTGTAAAGTCTAATTGAAACTATTAATTTAATAAAAAATTTTAAAAAACTTGCCAACTATCACTGACTACCTTTTTCGTTTGTCAATGATTCTGTATGTACTAATTAGTAATAAATAGTGCAAGCGAGAAGTGAATAGTACCTTAGCTCTCAGGAAATACCGACATACATTAATTGTTGGTGATCTGGTATGTATTGAACACAATGAACAATGCTAGTTAGAAGGGAACAATTTCAATGCTCTCTGGAATATACCGACAAACTTAATTCGTGGGTGTATCTATTTGTATTTTATAAGTTTATTGGTATTTCCATCGGTGCAAAACAATTTTTGTTGTCGGATTGTATTTGTATTCCTTATGTATCCATCTTGCAAATACTTAAAATCACAACAGCACACACAATACAATAACACCAGTTCTGTGTATAATAATAAAATCATATAAAATAAATGCTTTGTTATGATTTAACAATAAATAAACGTCATTGCCATTACATTAAAGTTAATTCCATCTATAAATATTACATTACAATTTATGGCATTACACATTTGTGTTGTACAAATTAATCAGAATTGTCTTCTTATTCAATTTCATCATCGTCATATTCATTGTAATCCTCTATATTGATTTCGTCATTATCATCATCTTCATCGACTTGTATATGTCTACTGGTTTTCAAAATATTATATAACTCCTCAACGTCAACATCAACATCAACATCAACAAAAGTATTCTCAACAACACGAAAATTTGAAGTTTCTTCTAAGTCATTAAAAGAAGAAATTCGATATAGATCAACTAACTCATCAAGTTGAAAGACATCATCTCCCACAGTTAATTCATCATTTCCATCCTGAACAAGGAAGGAGTGTATGAACTTGCTTGAATTGATTGACGGAAAAAAAAGATATCGTCGATGTTGCGGAGTTTAGGCTTCGTGTTAGTTTTGACCAAGCCATGATAGGGATCTACTCTGATTTCTTTGTCAATGGTATCATGTCAATAGCATTTGAATAAAATCATGACCTCTTCTAACTTCCCATAGTAGTTAACTTCAAATTTATTAGAAGTCAATCCCTTAACACAAACCCTACTATTATATGTCTTTTTACCTTGACCATACTCTTTAATATGAAACATATGTCCATTAATGAAATATCCATTATAGAACTTCACCTTTCTTTCATGAACCACATTTAGTAAATTCAAAGTAACACTAACATTCCCTCTCAATTAATAAACCTAGTACATGAATTACATTTTCATCATAGTTAACGAGAAATGTGTAATGAAATTAAGTATCCCAAGAGATAAGAATAATTAAATAGTCCTTACATATGTTCTGAACCACGTGAAAAATTATTTATCTTGTAATCGAACAATTTACGATTCAGTCAGGTGTGACTTTTTGGATAGTAAAAACTGACAATGTTGTTTATGATGAATTCATCAATCTATTAGTTTATGATAATATAAGAGATGAATTGTTCGAAAGTAACAACATATGGAGTATTATACTTACTAAATAAAAGGTTTTAGTTCATCGCAGTTAAATAGAACAAAATTATGTGCTTGTCTGAATTTTATTTCTATTAAATATCTTCTCCTCACAACATTTTTTGGTACAGGTCATCTAGGATGAGAGAATATTGACAAATTCTCATTTGTAGGTACTTCCCCACTGTCATCATGCCTTGGAACGCGGTTGATTTTTGTTCTCACATGAAGCTCGAAATAGTACGAGATAAATGTTGAGATCTCTTCAATAATATAGGCCTTGCATATTGAAGCCTTAACATGTGCTTGGTTTTTTTACTTTTCTCTTAAGGTTGATCAAGTACTTCCATGGAATTAAATGAGTATTTGTATAATGATGTGGAAGTCATGAGTCTTCATTCCATACAATCTACAATTCTCCAAATTCATCAACCTTGATATGTTTGAAGCATATCCATCAGGAAAATGTAGAGTCTTAAGCCATTGGTAGACAACTATGCATTCTTGTCTAAGGCGAAGTTGGTTTTGCGCTTTGCGACCTGTGACCCATCATAAACCAACTCTATATTTTTACGGTTACAAAACAAAGATATATCCATTATAGCCTTGATGTTGTCCTTTGTCTTTCCTTTCACATCCATAATCGTGTTTAAAATATTTTCAAACATGATTTTTTTAATATGTATGGCATCAAGGTTATGGTTGAGGATATTAGTCTTCCAATAAGAAAACTCCTAGAAAATACTTCGCTTTACCCAATTGTGGGTCAAACCAAAACCAGGAAACTTTTGTTTATTGGATTGAAAACCAAACACAATGTCATCATACTCCGATACCATGTCATACAATTCTTCATCTGACGGTAGCAGCAATACAACATCGCTTTCAACTCTGCCAATATAGAAGTCCTTTTTGTTCTTTCTGCACTTGTGATCCATTGGCAAGAACCGCTTGTGGCAATAAAAAAAGATGTTTTACCGTTATTTGTTAACATGAAGGCTTTGTTATTTTCCGTACAACATGAACATGCTAGTTTTCCATGCGTGCTCCAACTAGGAACCATTCTATATGCAGGAAAATCATTGATTGTCCACATCAAAGCTGCCATTATTTGAAAATTTTATTTCCTCGATACATCATATCTCAAAGCCTCAGATGACCATAACTGCTTCAACTCATCAATTAACGGACGAAGAAAAACATCTATATTTCAACTCGGACAATTAATGATGCGAACCCTTATAGAATTTAATAGAATTTGCGAACCCAAGATCTATCTAATCCAAGTTTGCTGAAAATAGGATGAGCTTATCACAATGGAGGACCTGCTCTAAGACAACAAGACTATAAACCAACTCAATCACAACGCCTACACTTGGAGACGAGCAAACAGAGTATAAATTCACAACAAAGATTGGTCAATTCTTTGAAGAGTTGAAAGTTCAATCAAGAACCTAGATTGACAACCAAAGGTAAAAAAAAATCAAAATATTATTAGGCAAAAAAGTGTGCTAAAAATTATTCTCAAGAGTATTTATACCCCAAGTCAGAAACCCTAGTTTCCCTAATGGGTCACATATAACCCAATTTAAATAATAATCAACCCAAACTAAAACTAGCCCAAACAAATTAAAATAAATAAAATAAACAAGTTTGAAACCCAAACAAGTGTTTCCTCATAAAATAAAGAAAGTTTAATAGCCCAACTAATTTAATAATACAAGTTCGGTTATTTCCGCATTCTATCTGGCAGCAGCAAAGCTCAACTTTAAATGGATGGTTCTCTCTCGTCTTAAAGAATTATAAGGCATGCCATATACCGTTGGAAAGGTATGGAAGTCTAGTTTCCTTACCAACTAGAATTACCTCAACATTCAACTTGTAGCTCCAGTTATGATAAAAAAGGTAGCAAAATGTCAAAGTATCCGAATCTAGTATTCTTTTCCCAATCTATGTGTAATAGTCTTGGTTCCACTAACAAGCCCCTCTTGAACATGAATTAGATTAATCACGACTTTCTTCTCATTATTTAATATCCTCTTGAAGTCTACCTTAGCCCATGTATCTTGAAGAAGTCCATTGAAAGCTTTTTTGAACCTCTTAGCTCTAAGCCTTGTAACTGGACCAACCGGAACCTCCAATGGATCCTTTGGTGTTGGGATCACATCAATTAGGATCGAGTATGACCATAGATAAAAACATGAACTTCAACCTCATGCACATCCCTAGTGGCAAATTGTTAACCTCAAGTATCACCGGCCAACAAGAATAAGGAGCAATAAATGTACAAAATGGATTGAATCCATCTATACATAACCCAAGACAAACGTTCTTTGATTCTATTGAAAACTGAAGATGCACCATATTAAAATGTTTCCAGGATTCAACATTAGAATAGTGCACCATCACTCAATCCACCACATCATGTGAATGATGCCATATCTTATTCTCAACGATCTTTGGTATCATGAAAAACCTTTGTTGTCTAGGTGTGATTGAGAGGTATCTAAGTTTTCTATGTGCAACAAAAGTCCTTCCCCTACCAGTTATGGGTTTAGAATGAGTATGCCTACATGTTCTGCAGTTGGTTAACTCTGTATTTTCAAGGTAGTACAACATGCAGAAGTTTGGACACATGTCAAATTTTTTGTATTCTAGGTTCAGGGGTTTCATCATGGATATCATAAAACTTCTCTTACAGCCTATTTCGTTCAAGTAAAATACTTTTCGTCCATTCGATAATTTTTTCATAATTAGCCTCACTTAACCTATGATCTGACTTGATGGTGAACACCTATGCAATGACTAATAATTTACTATGATTTATGTGCCCATCATATAATGGTTCATTAGAGTTTTTCAAAAGATAAAAAAAAAACTAGGCCTTGTCTGCATTAGGTTCTTCATCTACTATTGGACATTGACCGGCATAATCCTGATTCATTCTCATTACATCCATAACCATATTTCTATAAGGATTACTATTGTCATCTACAACTTATGCACATTGCTAGAACTAGAAGTTGACCTAAACATCCTTTCTACCATGGTCTTGTGAGGAACATATGATTCTCTGTGTGCAAACCAACACAAGTATCTCTCCATAAACCTTTTTTATAGAAGATTTATCGCTACAACATCTAGATCGGGAAACTTTTTATTTTTACATCTTTTACATGGTCATCTAATATCGCCTCCATTAATATTTTTCAGACTAGATAATGGGAATTAATAAAACCCTAAACCCCATTACAATAATTCATCCTATGCAACCCTTTGGGTGAATCATGATACATTCATGAACGATCATCCATTACTTATGTCAAACCTGTTTAGAATATCGATGACAACATGTATTAATTAATTAGATAAACTAAATAAATAACCAAATATTGGTTTAACTCAAATTTCTTCAAACTATTTTAATACTATAACTAATTCATTATCAATTATCTATATTAATTAAAATTTCAATACATTTACCAAAAATTTCAACTCAACAATAAAATTGACAAAATATAAAACAGACTTGTTAAATAAGCAATTATTTATTTCATCATAAAACACCTAAGTCACAAATTCAAATTAAATTTCATCAATTTACAAACAAATATAATTTTACAAAATCTGAGACCAACCCTAACATGTAAAAATCATACATTCATACAACAAATATTTATGGGGAAAAAAAATATAAAACAAGTAAATAACCAAACAAAATACATATACTACAAAAATATGCAATAAAAAATAACATTTTAAAATTGAGTTCAAATAAAAAATGGGTAGTTTTACTTACTTGAAGTGGAGAATCCTCAATAAAATTTGAATCAAAATAGGAATGCATAGAAACTAAGTGTTGGGATGATTGGATTTCTAGTGGGAGGTTGATTTATGATAAAATTAGGGGGCTTATGGTGTTTGTTACAGAGAAAAATTGAGGAAGAAGAATAAATGAGGAGAGAGAGTGGAGGGTCACTCGTCAGGTCATAAATTAAATATTACAAAACGATTTATCGAAGGATTTAATCGACAGATTTAAATCCATTTGTAAGTTTTTCTGTAAAGATGACACATCATCGTACTTCTTGGGTTTTTTTTTTTCATTCTTTGTTTTCCCACTGTAATTCTCTCGGTATATACCAAGGGAATATTTTTTTTGGTGGTTACCGATGGATACAACGAGGGACTATTTTGTCGGTAAAGTTCACTGCAATCTCCAGATGAAAAAATTCCGTCAATATTTTCATTTTTATTTGCCAATTTTCTAACAATGGTTTACGTAGTTTTTCTGAAAATATTATATGACATAACGTTTCTCTAAACCAAAATAATAGGTTTAGCTTTATATTTATAGGGAATCCTAAAAATCCTATAAATGACAAAATATCAACTTGCCCCATAAATAATATCCATATATTATTTAAGAATAATTTTAGAAATTTAATCAATCAAGTCCTTACTCGTTTATTCTAGGACTAGAATTATAATCCCTAAATTAAATACATTTTAGTACTTAATTTCTAAAATTATTTTCAATCAAGTCACACTTGATTACTTATCCCAGTTTAATTTCTAACTAATGGTTATTAATGTGTGTGACCCATTAGGTTCCTAATATGTTGGCCCAAATATAAATTATAATTCTAAATAAATAGAATTAAATAAATTAAACAATTTAATTTATAATCAATTCAATAATTGATTTATTTATATTTAAAGATCAAGTGAACCATCTAGCAACGTGTCATGATCCCCAAAATATTATGAAAGTTATAAGTGGTTTGATTAACATTTTAGTGACCGGTTTCTCAGTATAATTAATATCCTTCATCAATAATGTTCTGATTTAGACATTTTACTATAAAGTACATCTGTCATGTTAAATCATATTTGTTCGCAACATTATAGTCATTGATCCTTCGAATAAGATTTGAAATTCTTTTCAAATCTCATTCCACCTTACGCAAGGATTTAACAATCAATACTATTTGATAATATGAGAACATGTGATGAATCCTTTCTTGACCACTCAAATACCTTAATATAGTTGATGTTATATCCATTGTCTTCCCATTTATTATCTTTACCAAGATAGCGTGTAACATGATCAAGACATAACACTCATTAGAAATTGATCTCTTAACATAAACTCCACTATTATAGATCTTTATTCCTGACCATACTCTTCAGTATGAAAGACACATCTGTTGAAAAAATACCTATTATAACATTGACCTTTCTATCAGGACCTAAAAATAGTAAACGTATAATAAAATCAAGTATTACGAGAGTTAAGAATTATTAAGTATTACTTACATGTGTTTTAAACCACGTGGCAAATTGTTCATCTTGTAATTGAAAGATTTGAGATTCAATTAGAGTTGAGTGTTTCACATATCTAAACCCTGACCAATAGTAATAGAGAAGATCGTTAATCCCCCACCTAACCTAGAAGTTCATATGTATTTTCAAAAATTAAAGAAGGTGATGTGTGAGGCATTAATTCATATCCAATATACAAATGCATGTGCGATATATATTAAAGCATAAAAGGAATGCACGTTGATAATAAGAAATGGACAAAAAGTAGTAAAAATTAAAGAAAAATATGTACAACACAAAAAAAAAATAACACAACAATTAGACACACAAAGCTTAGTATATTGGTTCTTGGTGGAGTCGTCATTTTGTCACATGTATACGGTGTCGTGATGATCATCCTCCTGACTCAAGATAGTTGGGAATGGTGTGGAGGAATTCTTGTCCTTTATTCGTAAAAAGAGGGAATGAGAGTTGCCGCTTAGTATTTTGGTCACTAGGAACTCTAACTGGTCTCAGAGTTTGGGAAAGGGAATTGATTGCGTAAAGGGAAGGTATTAACACCTCTAATATGTCTTACCTGAGGTAAACTGCATTCCTTATTGTCTAATATAAACTAATGAAAAGTTATGTTTTCTAACTGGTGGTCTGTCGAAGGTTTAAGAAAAGTCCTCTCTAGTAAGGAGATCTTTATCTTATCAAATTAAAACAACCTAACCGTTCTAATGCCAACTAAAATAAATTGTCTTTTCATTTCATATTAGAAATATATCCTACATATAAGTTCATAATCCTGCATATGAAAAGAAAAAAATATAATTTTGTCATTTTTGAAATGTATGCCAAAATCCTTTGGGAATTTAAACACTTGTTCTAAAATCCACGCAATATTTTTTCTTTAAAAAATTGTCAAAGTATTTTAGATATTTTTTTTAAAAAAAAATGCTTAAATAACTTTAGGATTTTTAGCCATATGCAAGAAAAAAACTTTTATATATTATTTTATTTTAGTTTTATTTTTTTTACCAGACCCGAATAAGTTAACTCGAAATCTTTGGCTCGACCATTGTCGCACCCTCGCGAGAGCTCAACGTCGCGGCGACCCTTCCCGGAGCGGGGAATTGATTTCAGGGTTTTTGTTTTTGTGAATAAAGGAGTCGCCACCTAGTATTATGGTCACTAGGAAACCTAACTGGTCTTTCAGAGATTCTAAGGCAAGGGACTAGTTGCGTAAAGGGAACGTATTAACACCCCTAGTACGCCCTACCTAAGGTAAGCTGCTTGGTGTTTGGTTTGCCTTATAATTGCTATGGTGTTGGTGTTTTCTAATCCCATCAATTTCCATAGGATAAGCTTGCTATAATGAACAAACGTGGACTCGAAGTATAAAAAGAAAGAACCCTTGGTCAATGTGGATTACACTTTTAGATATGTCTACAAAGTACCAAGGAGAACCAATGTAAATCTCTTGAAATCTGTGTTTGATTCAGACAAAATTTATAACCTATGATTTATGAAATATGTAAGATAGAAATCTAAGGAGATTCAATGTGTTTAAGAGCTCATTTTTCCCTTAGTATTTCAAGTGTTTGTGACTCGTAAATCGCAAGGAAGAGAAACAAAAAAACTAAGTTAGAAATCTAAGGAAATTCAAGGTGCTTTAGAAGCCCATTTTTTCCTTAGTATTTCATACTTTCACGGCTCGTAAACTGAGTTAAAAACTAAAATGTCCCTAATTATAATCGAGGCTTCTTTCAAGGATGTGTGATGACTTATTATTCATAGAAAAATATTTTGGACATTAGCCACTTAGGGGTTTCTTTATCCAAACATTAACAGCGAATAATAACAAGTTATTCCCAATAATATTTTGGATATTCATTTTCTTTTAAACTTCGAATATTTGTTTTTTTTTTAAAGGAAATTCAAAATATGTTAGGGTATCGGTCGTATGCATGAAAACATTTTATATATATATATATATATATGTGTATATTTGCCGCATTTGCATTGAAAACCGGGTATTCTAAATACGAGATTTCTATTTTTACAATATAAAAAACACAAAAAAGAAAAAAAAACAAAATAAATACAGGTTCAAGTGAATTTGCCTTCCCTGGTTACTGTTCAAGTGAATTAAATTTCACTTGAACAGTAACAAACGCAACTAAGAATGCATGCAAAAGCTAGGAATAAAAAAACAGCTTACCTGGTCTGCCAGCGATCGGGTTTTATTTGCCTTCAGCTGCCTCCGTTCGTTGGTTCTTCTTTTGTATCTTCGTTCCCCTTGTTCTCCTCTTTTCTGTCCCATTTTATGTGTTTTATTTCTTTCCCTCTCTGGTAATTGAGACGAACGAAGACAACGGTGCTGAAGCTTCTGCGCACAGCTGGGCTGTCACTGCTTCTAGGGACAACGAAAACATGGCCACGCTGGTTTTGGTCTTTGTTCTTTTTCTTTCCTTCTGCTGATGCTCTCTGTGGAGATGATGAGGGAGATGTCGATGAAGGCGTGTTATGCTGGTTGAGTTCACGCCCCTGCCTCTGTGTTTTTCTGCTTTCGACAGTGTCGTTGTCGGCTCTCTCTCTCGTTGTTTTTCCTCCCTTTCTCCTCTTTTTTCTGTCTTTTTTTTTTTTTCTGTTTTCTTCTCTCGTTGCTCTCTGTTCTGCTTTCCTTTTCCTTTCTTTCATAGTAACGAAAGGATAAAAAAAAAGATTAACTCCCTCTGTTCTCTACGTTTTCTCTCTACTCCTTCTGTTCTCTTCTTTTCGTTCTTCTGCTCCCTCTTTTCCTTCTCCTATTGCCTGCCTCTCCTTTTGTTTTTTCTTCTTCTCTTTAGGTCAGTAGAGGAGGCTTATATATAGCCTAATATAGCTCTATTTAGGAAATATTCAATGCACTAATTCTAGGGTGTAAATCTCGGCTGATTTACAATCAAATAATGGAAATGACGAAACTAAAATATTCTTCCTCCAACGAAATCAATTCACTTTCCAAATTTTGAAATTTGTCTTTAAATAATCCGATAAATCCTTAAAACATTAAATCGGGTCCCTCGAATCAAGACCTGAAAAACTCAAGCAGGAAACCTTCTCATGATAGAATTCTCTGCTTTCACATTAGATATTCAAAAGAGAATATCTTGACCTTCTGATATCGAAATCAAGAGATTCAAAAGCCCAAATTCATCTACGCGTACACGACTACAACTTTGATGAAGGATTCGAAGTGAGATAAAATCTTTTTAAAGAACAGAATCTAGCAGCAATCTGGTTGGTCAAAAAGGGTCTCCTGATCTGATTCAGACACTGACAATACTGAGCATCCCGATATCACTGAGAGTATGACCTAAGAATAACGACCAACAAAATTGTGATGGAAGCAGAGTCTTTAGTGCAAAACTTAGGTCAGAATCCTTCTTGCGGCAAAATTCTCTACTTTCATGTTTAGATATTCAAATGGGAATATCTTGAGCTTCTGATATCGAAATCAAGTGATTCAAAAGCCCAAATTCATCTACGCATCCAGGACTACAACTTTAATGAGGGATTCAAAGTGAGATAAAATCATTTTAAAGAACTGAATCCGGCAGCAATCTGGTTGGTCAAAAAGGGTCTCCTGATCTGATTCAGAAACTGACAATGTCGAGCATCCCGATATGACTGAGAGTCTGCCATAAGAACTGTGAGCCCTAGGACCCAATAGAGGTGTAGGTAAATTCTTCAACATGTCATGAGTGATAGAATATAGCTGGGATGGTCAAATATTGCACGAAACCAAGTCAAAATCAAAGCCTAAGTTGGAACAAAAAATTGCGACAGCAGCAGAATCAGTTTTTTTTTAGTGAAAATTCTGAGGGATTTATCCAACCTTAAAAACCAGATAAAGAAGGAATAAATTTAACATTATGAAGACTCCTAATCAGTCTAAGAAACCTGACGATTTTGGCAGCAAAGGGGGAGGCTAAAGAGAGTAGAAAACAACTCAAACAGGGTTCGAAAAACATTTCTTTCTTCTCCGCTTTTGTCAATTTTCCAGCAAACATGAGCTGCACTCCTACACTCGGTTTAAAAGAGGTATACACCATTTTCAGCACCTGGCCTCCAAAACTGAGTAACAACAACCATAAACCGAACTAAAAATCCTAATTTGACCCAAAAAAACAACCCAAAAACAAAACCAAATTAAAAAAACAGATTAAACACATGAAAAACACAAAAACTGAAATTCTTGAACAAAACCAGATCAAACACAAAAAAATAAAGAACACTAAGAACATCTGAATGAACCCGGCAACGTGAACTCAAATTCAGACCAGATTTCATGAAATCAATAGTATACAAAGGTTGCAAATCATTCAAGGATCAAGAATTAATGGTTCATTTACTTTGATTTTCTTTAAATCATCATGATTTGACCAAAATGGGTTCCAGTTGAAAACCAAAACTCTAAGATTAAAAATTATTATAAACATGTTATTGATGCAAATAAACACTATATTTTTGGTTATTCATGCATAAGGAAGGATTATGTGCAAAGAAATTGACCAAACATGGTCCAAATCTAGTGGTTAAGACAATAATCTTCCCAACAACATGAAGAACATGCTAGAAAGCCCAGAAATTTTCTAGCAAAGGTTACCTCTGCCAATCCTAGAAAATGGCATCTTTGGCTTCTAAAGCATGACTTTTTATCTCAATAAGTCACAATATCATACACAAACAATAAGGTTGTAAAGGGGATGTTCCTCATCCATTTGCAAAAAAAAACCTTATGCCATTTGAGGGTCACTCTAAAACGAGTTGTTGGAAGGTGCTAACTTGATCATCGTGAACTGCTAAGGTAGAAAATATATTCTTCTGGGTTAAACCCTAGAAATAAGGGTTTCTAATTTGGGATTTGGCAAAGTTTCAATTTATTCCCTGCCAAAACTTCAAATCTATTCTTTCTATTGTGGCACATACACCCTTAATTGACACAAAACTTTTTAATTGCATGCAATTGAACCCCTTCCAAACTCAAATATTAGCCCTTAAGTTGGCCACCTTTTCATTTTGGTTCTTAGTTTTAAATTTGTGTATTTTAACCCTTAATTGACCAACAAACTTCCAATTTCTTCGAGTTGGCCCTTGATTTGGTCAATTTCAGCCACTATATGAACACACCTTTTCCAGTTTGATCCTTGGTTTTGGATTTCTTCAATCAAGTCCCTATTTGCCCATCAAACTTCAATATTTATGCAATTAAGCCCCTGATTTGACCAAATTAACTTCCAAAAATTGCAATTCGACCCCCAGACTTTAATTTCTTCCAATTAAACCCTAACTTAACTTTTAAAAATCATTTTTTTTCAATTAAGCCCTATATAATTCAAATAAACCTTGAAAAATTCTAATAGGGCCTTCATTAGTCAAAAATACATTGTAATTTTTTTTTAATCTTGTATATTTGATCTTTCTTAGTTGGTCTTTGACTATTTTCTAGGTGTTATGGTATAGTCTTCTCACTAATATATATATTTTTATTTTCTTCTAATATTTTTTTTATTTGTTTTTTGTACGTTTTCCTTTTCCCTTTTTTTTTCTTATTTTCTATTTATATGGGATCCCAAAAATGGGCAACAATAGATGTCGTTCTTTACAATACTTACACAGCAAAGACTTGTTAAGTGTTTTGCATTGTAAGTTTGTAAAAACAAACAAATTGTTCTTCAAAAACTAATCTTCTCAAAACTTTACATTTAGTTGACCTGAAACTCTACCTTTAAAACAATTCCTTTCAATAGAACTATGATCAAATTGTTTACAGTTTGGTTAACCTCAAATCCTAATTCGTGGATTTCCTTTTAACTAGAATCTTGATCTATAATACCTACCAATTACTAGGTGTGAAAACTTGGTGCTTCTTGATTATATTGTTGAATTTCTTGGTATTTCATGATTGTAGGGTTGAGCCAAAATTCCATATCTCAGTGGTTCTTCTAGAACCAAAATTTCATGTTATAGCTCAGTCAACCTAAAATCTCAATCTAGCGATTTCCTTTAACCATAATCAATATCCCTGTCTACAGTTAGGTTAACCTGAAATCCCAACTTGGTGATTCTTTTTAACTAGAACCAAAATCTCTGAAAATAGTTTGATTAACCTTAAATCTCAATCTGGCGATTCTCTTTAACCAGAACCAAAATCTCAGTCTATAGCTTGGTTAACATGAAATCTCAATATGACGATTTCCTTTAACAAAAACCAAAATCAAAATCTACAGCTTGGTGAACCTGAAATCCCAGTCTAGCGACTCCTTTTAACTAGAACAAAAAATTTTGCCTTCCAACTAGGTCAACCTGAAATCCCAATCTGGCGATTCCCTTTAACCATAACTGAATTTTTTATTGATTGTTCAGTTAACCTGAAATTCCAATCTGGTAATTTCCTTTCACCAGAACCAAAATTTCTTTGTTTTAAACTTAGCTATCCTAAAAACCCTGAATCTCAGCGATCCTTTTTAGCTAGAGCTTTCCAAAGACTCCTTCTTTGTCAATCTTTTGACTTATACGAGTTTGATTTCAAGAATGTTTCTTATAAAAAAACTCAATGCAATGCTTTGGGGTTAATGCATGTATCCTTACCTTATTTGGAAACATAGGTCTCACCCTTTCTTTAGTTTCCTCTGAACTCTTTTTTTTGTCTGACCTTGTTCCTTTTATTTCTTGTGGGGCCCTTTCTTACTCCACCGATTATGTGATTTGACATTGCTTTCTATCATACTCTTGTTATTGCTTTAATTGTCTTTTTTCATTTTAAAGGCTTTTTGATTTTTTCTTCAACACATAAACCTTTTTCAAGAAGAAAATCTTTGAAAGACTTTGTTTCGTTCATGAAAACTAAAAATTTTAATGTATGCATCAAAACAATTCTTTAAGCAAACCCCCTTAGGGTTTTATCGATTTTTAGGTCAGGCTTTTACCAGAGGTAACCTTTTGTTTTAGCTTTCAAAAAGGTTTCAAGTATTTACTTGAAAATCTGTATAGAATCAAAGTTTTGCTTCATGTTAGGATTTGCATTTTTCTTGCATAACTAAAAGCGTGTGGCTGCTCATTTATCACATCGTGTGAATAGTAAGATCGTCATTTATCAACCCATTTTTCTTGATTAGAAAGGACTTCTAAAGGTACGTAATATAGACTATGGCTTTGGGCTATGAAACAAATGGATGCTTTTGAGGCTCAAAAAGTGTTTGAGGGTTTTAAAGACTTAGAATCACTTTTATTTTTCGTATTTTCTCTCATGAAGTTGTTTCATGGACTTTGTTTAGATAGACTCTCTTTCTTAATGAAGAGTCTTGCTTCAGAATCTTTGCCTTAGTCTCAGAGCATCATTAAACCATCATTTTCTTTTTCTCTTTCTTTCTTTTACTTTTTCATTTTCTTCTTTTCTTATATTGTTTTTCTCTTTCTTATCTTTCCATTTTTATGATGATGCCCCCTAGTGATAGGTTCTAACTTTCATAGATCCATGTGTGTATTTTGACAGTTTGCTTACATTTTCTTTTCCCCCCTAGTGTAAAACCCCAAGAATAAACTTATACAAAGAAAAAATTATTAAAAATTTAATTTTAATAATAAACACAGAAATAATACCAATACAAGAAATTAATTATGAAAGACATAAAGTGGTGGCTCAAGTTGTGAAAAAGAATATAAATAGGACCAAAGTGTAATTCAGAAGAAATGGGACTATAAATACCCCTATTTTCTTCTCCCTTGCAAAACCAGGAACACACACATAAAAAATGGGGGAGATTTTCAGATTTTTACATCAAATTTGGGAGAGAAAACACCAAGATTTATCAAATTTTACAAGTCTTAGACAAGTTTGTAGGAGAAAAAAATCATTTAGCAAGAGAAATTACAAGAAACAAGTGTGGAAATTGTGAAGAAAAGAGTGGTGAGTTGCCTGCTACATGCAAGGAAAAGGTAGCCAAGATTTTTCAATCAATTGAGAAGTAAAGCACAAATTTCTTTCATGTAAGGAGTTATAAACTCATTTTTTTTATGAATTAAGCTCCAATTTGGTTGAAATTGCACAATTTTCTTGAATTGGGAATTAGGGTTCTTGAACATAAATTGGCGGAAATGCGAAATTACCTAAAATTAGACCAATAGAGTGCTGCAAATTACTTTGGATGTGAAATTATGTAAGGACAACAAAAAAAATATCCATAGAAAAAGGGCCCAAGGTGGCCGACCATTAGTAGGGTGAATAAGAGGGGTAGAAATTGTGATTTTCTTTGTTAGATTGTTCTTAATATGTTGTTATAATGTAAATGATGATTAGAAAAGAGAATTTTCATTTAAAAAGGAGAAGGAACTCTTAGTCCCTTTGAGACCAAGATGAGAATTAGTAAGGAGAGGGGGAGTTTTGAGATTTCGTATGAAAAATTATGAGTGAATTAGGTATAGTGGAAAGTTTACTAATAATAGAAATAAGATAACTTGATGATATGGGAATTATGTAAATCAATTTCGTAGGTCATGAGGGGTGGAAAGGAGTTTATGGGCCACATGCATGGCCTATGACGTGTTTTGGGGTTGGTTGTGAAAGGTACAAAATCATAGACGTAAAAGACGTGCATATTTCTTGAGGTGGTTCTAGACCATTGTACATAAAAAAGAGAGGCAAAATTAGTGTAAACGGTGTTGGGAGGTCATATTTATGAAGGTTGCCATACATATGGCATGGGATTAGCTATCTCGAGAGAGAGAAGGGAAAAGGGATAGTTGGAGATGCAATTAATCCATTGATGTAAAACTGGGCAGATTTGTCTCCTTGATTCCCGAGAGGATTTGGGCTTAAAGACGTTAAAATTTAGGGAGGGTTCCTTCATAGAATGTAGTCTGAGATGTTAGTTTTTCAACGAGTCTAACCTCGCTTAATTTAGAGCTCTAGAGCTCAAGATATAGATAAATATATGAGAGGTCGAGTTGCCACCCCTACTAGCAGATTTGACAAATTGACAAAATGGAGAAATTTAGCCATGTTAAGGGCAGAATCCAGTTTCCTTCCCTTTGGAAATTTTATAGCGTCATGTCTTGACATTCGAAAGGAAATAAACCATATTTGAAATTGAATTTTGTGATATTTGTTATGATTTGATAATGAACCGTAATCTTAAGAGATGTAATGAGAACGTAAATGTAAGGAAAACAATTGTAAAAAAGGAGTAAACATTGTCATTATTACTATTGTTATTTTGTGAAATGTGATTTGAGTATGGAATAATGTGATATGCTTGTGGATTCAAGAGGAACCACATGAGGGACACAATAGCAGTAAGAGAGCGTGAGCCGAGCTTCTGGAGCAGGTAGGTGATCTATATCTATACTTTTTACATAACGATGATTTTAATAATCTGTTCAATTCTTGGAATGTACATCTATGGGTAAAGCCACAAAGAGAAGAGATAAAACAAAATAAATGAGGAATAAAAATGGATTTGAGTAATTGGTTTGATTAACATGAATTATATTATTTGATTTCATTGGTGATCACTTCTCGAACTTGATTAGTTGGTCTCGAGTACAGAGGCTAATGATGTTAGTGAGGTTTACAAACATCGGCATGACCATCCCTAAAAATGAGGGATATTGGACTTGATTAACTATTCGGGATAAGAATAGTTAATGATATCGACTGATAAAATCGATATTGGCATTCATATAAAACTTGATTAGTTATTCTTGATGTGAAAGCTAATGATGTCAATAATCTTTGACATCAGCATTCCCAAAAATATTCCAATGTATTATAAAAAAATTGATTGACCATTTCAGATTAGAAATGATCAATGACATCAATTGGTTGCGTTGATGTCGGCATTACAACGAACTTGATTAGTCGGTCTTGATATGGGTGAGTAATGACATTAATGGGACTCGTTAGTGTTGGCATTTCCTTCTAGGATTTGGGGAAGAAGTATTATGATGGTATCATTGATGAAGGGATGAAGGAGGATTGAAAGTATTAATGAAATGGAGATTGACATCTTGAAAGAATTATCCCTTCGGCCCCAAAGATGCGAATATTGGTTAAAATTATGGAATGAAAAGGGAGGAGAGAATTATTTAATAATTCCTAGAACAATGAACTTAGAAGCATTAGACGGGAATTGTAAGAAATGATCATAATACATAACATTGAATATATGTATTTATGTATTATTGTTTTCTCTTCTCTAAAACATTATTGCTTTTAATATAATTATTTTCGAATATTATGTTATTGCAGGTCCATCATACTCACGATAGGAGTAATATTCTAGATCCTCTAGTTTTTGTGTTATTTAAAAATTAAATGAATATCAATGTATTTTGCCCTTCAAGGAACTATATGACTTGAATTGTAGTAGCATCCTTTAAAGCAATATCTGAATGTAAATTGTATTATTATGTACTTGAAATCTTAATGTATTTTATTTTCTTTATCTAAGATTTAAATTTATGTTCGACCTTATATGATGAATATTTTGAATATTGTGTTTGTATTCTTGAATAATATGATGTTTGAGACGTGGTATGATTAGAATATGTATAAATAATGAATAATGGATGTGTACATGTGACTTGTTGATAACTTGAGACCTCCCAGTATAGGAGAGAGTACTCTGCTGAAATTTCAGCAGGAATTTCGATAAACTTTGTATGAATTCGGCAAAAAAAAAAATTCATCGTATTTCTCCCTTTTTATGATTGATGTGTTAGTCTCGAAAATATGGATGGTACACCTAGAGTGGGGTGTGATCTTAGTCGAGGTTTTTAAAAAGTGAAGGGATAACAAAGATGGATTTTCCTCGTTTCAAACACATATCGTTAGTATTGATAAACTTTGTCATTTTTCTGAAAGAACTGACAGGTGATTACAGAGTGACTACCAACCATTTATCCATGCAATTCAAAATGTTATTCAAAGATAGGTTGTGTCTCAAAGTTAGTTTTGGTTTGATAGGTTTGGTCACTTTTTAATTGAAAATTGCTTAAATCTCATCTTAAGCATATTATGATTCATTCCTTACAATCATGCACAAAAGTAGTTCTTTTTAGGGTTTTTTTTAGGAAAAGGATTTCAAATGCTATGAGATCATGCAATTTATAAAGAAATGTTCTCTACATTAAGAATTCATGGCCAAACTTTACTTTATTGACTTAGGAAGAAAGTTGGATACATCATGCTTAGTATCTTTTTATATAATTAGAATTCACATGTCTAGATCTTTTCCATCCATTCTAGACAATCTTAGAGCTCCTCTTGAGAAAGCCTTCTTCACTATATAAGGACCCTCATAATTTGATGCCCATTTACTCTGGTCTTCTCCTAGCAAGGGCCATACTTTTTTCAGCACTAGATCTCCTTCCTGGAACACTCAAGGTCGAACTTTCTTGTCATATGCTTTAGTCATTCTTTTATAGTGAAGTTGGTGATGACAAATAGCAACTACTCTTTTCTCACTGATTAGGTGCTAAAATGTTTGGTAAATTACATGTTTTGATGAAGAAATAAATGAGAAATCATGGTAAGGGATGTTGTAAATGGAATTATGATATAAGGAATCATTTGGAAAAATTTGGCATGTGTAGTCATTGCTGAAATTTAAAGCTAAATTACATTGTTTGGTGATAGATTAAATGTCTTGGGACAATAGAAAATTGGTGACGAGAATTCATGTCTTTAGACACCAGAAAAAAAAACAGTAACGAAAAGTCATGTCTTTAGGACATTGAAAATCATTGATGAAGAATTGAGTTAATTAGACATTTAATTAGTGTAAATAAATTCTAATGTAAATGAATTTAAATGACAAGCAAGAAAATAAAATACATCCATGGAAATTGTTTACATAAGTATTTGATTTTGTGAATTTTTGAATAAATCGAGAAGATTTGAATATTGATTCAGGATGTTATATTGGAATGTAGGAGAAGCATTCGAAGGGGGACCCAACTTCTTAGGAGCTTGTATAATAAGAGTTTAAGGAAGGATTGCAGGAGGGGCACAACAACAACAAAGGAGCGCGAGCCAAGCTTCTGCAGCAGGTAGGTGTTCTATACCTACACATTTTATGTAACATTGATTTTGCTAACTTGTTAAATTCTTGGTCTTTGCATCTATGGGTGAAACCACAAAGAGAAGGATAAAGTGAAATAAATGAGAAATTAAAAGGGATTTGAGTACTTGATTGATTTAAGAATATGAATACATTAATGGACTTCATTGATGATCGTTCCTCGAACATGATTAGTCGGTCTCGAATGCGGAGGTTAATGATGTTAGTAAGTTTTACTAACATTAGCATGATCATCCCTGAAAATGAGGGATATTGAATAATTATTCGGGTGAGAATAGTTAATGATATCGACTGGTGACATTAATATCGGCAATCACATGAAACTTCATTAGCTATTCCTTAAGTGAAAGCTAATGATGTCAAGAATCTTGACATCAGCATTTTCGGAAATATTCCAAGGTATTATGGAAAGAAAAATCTGATTATCTATTTCAGGTTGGAAATAGTCAATGACATCAATCGGTGGCATTGATGTTGGCATTTACAACAAACTTGATTAGTTGGTCCTGATATGGGCGACTAATGAGGCATTCCCTTTCAAGTTTTGGGGGAGAGGTGTTATAATGGTATTCCTTATAAGGAATGATTAACATTGTAAATGAAATGGGGATTGACATCTTGAAGGGATTATTCCTTCGGTCTCAAAGATGCGGATATTGATTGGAAATTATGGAATAAAATGAGCAGAGAAACTAGTTACCCGGTAATAGGCTAGTGGCATCAATTTTTCTAATGACTGCAATATATAATTTGAGTTAAACTGACTTGTGTGGTGTTAATATTGTCGGGATGACTGATTTTTCAGACTATAAATGGAATGTTAGATGGAACCTAACTGTTATAAAAAAGTGGTAAATTGTGTTTATATTATGGATTATTAAAGAAATAAAAAAAAGTTAAATCGATGAAGATCTAATCCTTGTGAAGGATGGAGACAAAGATCGTATTGCTTGGGACGTAAGGAAAGAAGTTCATTGACCATAGTAGGTGTTGTACAATTGAGGAATTCAATAGTATATATGTGATGTATTGTGAATTATTTGATGAAATGTAATTGATACAATTTGAGAATCGTGTACTGTTCACATGGAGGATGTCAAAGAAATTATGACTAATAATGTAAATATGTTGTATTGAGGTTTTAGATTGTTGCTGGCATGTTAAGAATTTGATGGTAATTATAACAGTGTAATAAAATGTTAATAGTAGTGATGAAACGATGTACAACAATGACTACCAATTGTTCTACCTAATGTATAAGATCATAAAGGGCTTGGTTCAAATATTAAAGATGCACATAAACAATTTGTTATAATATTTAAAATCTAAAGAAAATGAATTACCAGGGTTAAAACTTTTATACGCTAGATACACGGTGTTCAACAACAAGTTGCTTACTATTTAGAATGATGTGAAAAAGTAAATGAAGAATTGTATAATTAGTCAGCCATATGAGTGATGGATAATGAAATTTGGCCTTAATTATGGTGGCCAAATGAGATTAGGTTGTTGAATTAAATGGATTGATTAATTGATGCATGTATGATATTCATATTATTTGAAGATGGATTTGATATGAATATTGTGAAAATAATGGTAGGTTCCATTATAAGGGGGGATTTTATTGAAAATCTAAAATAAACATTGGAATGTGCCAAAAT
>Ga0307507_10004608_pt1 | contig 24049 bp, 5 predicted proteins | sample 7_EM_MG_FD_207223 | JGI IMG/M metagenome (GOLD analysis project Ga0307507, IMG submission 207223) | Populus trichocarpa ectomycorrhiza microbial communities from riparian zone in the Pacific Northwest, United States - 7_EM | ecosystem: Host-associated > Plants > Roots > Unclassified | place...
AAACAGCTCCTTATAGATATAGAAATTAAGGACTACTCTCCTAACCAATACTTTACTAAGTATAGTGAGGTAGATGGTATATAAACCATTACTATTCTTAATAACCAATCTACGCTCTATTCTATTACGAAGTTAGATATCTTTAATGAGCTAAAGAAAAGCTCCACGTTCTCCTTTAATAATAGATACTCGGCAAACGTCTTCTATGGTATTATGCTAGATACTAGAGCCGCAGGAGTATCTACAGTAGGAGAACCTTAAGTTTAAGCCTTTTAGCAGCTTAATAGCTCTGTTTAGATTAACTAATTAACGGCAGGCCAATATATAATACGCTTTGGTAAGGGTACTATAATCTCTCTTGGTATAATTAGGGTCTAAACCCCTTTAGGATATATTACTTTCTATATTATTCCCGCGAACACTCTATTTCTATTCTACATTAGGGATATAGATAAATTAGGCGTCAAGCTTAATAACCTTAAGAATATACTTGTGTAGGGAGATAATTGGGTGCCTATTATATATAAGTGGGGTTACCCTTAGCTACTCCTTTAATAACTAGAAAGGAGTGTTGCTTAGAGCTATTTAACTAAGTTAGAGTTACGTTAACTATACTATTATTTTAGCCACCTATCCGTTTACTAATTGCTTAGGGTTCTTTAGCAAGTAGGTTATAAAGTTAAGGTTAAGGCAATTAAGCATCTTATAAAGTACTGCTATTACTGCTAAATAAACTAGAAGTCCCTTGGCCGATTTAAGTTTACCCTTAAAGATAACTATAACTTTAACTTCTGTATTATTGTTAACGTTATATATCTTAGCGGTAAGCTAGTACTTTAAGTTATTAACTTTTTAACCTCTTTCTAAGCCGCACGTTTCTTAAAGGATATATTAGCTAGAAACATATAGAATACCCTTTAATTATACTAGATTAATATCTATCTAGGACCCCCTAATTAAATCGTCTATAATATAGGAAAGAACTTCTTATCTACAGAGTTTTAATAATAGATAAAGTGTAAGGGATATTATTGCGGATACCTTGGGTTGCCCTTAGGACAACCTCCGGACGCCCCTCGGATGGTCGCCGGTTACGTGCCGGAGGCACGTGCTTGTAGTATATAGTCTCTACGATCCCTGAGGCCTCACCTCCTTAAGGATTCGTCTCTCTTACCAATCTATCCTGTTCTATAATTGTGTCCTTATAGCCCCCTGTCTATAAAGTCCCCTTACATTTGAATCCTTTCTACTCTATTTGGAAGGGTAGCTGGCTTTAAGGACCAGATTGTTTGTTTATATCTTTTGTTTATATCCACTATCCTCCCTTAAAATCTCGCGATGACCTGAATGGAAACTCCACGAATACCTTATGGAAAGCCGTTGCGCTAAGGCAGGAAGGTCCCTCTGATAGCGAGAGATTGTGATAATATAAACCTCTGGGCAAGATGGCCGAACGAGCCCCAACACCTAGATGTACTAAGAGCTCGAAGACTCTCGCACACCTACGGTTACTGGCAACGCTGAGGAAAATGCAGACACCCTCTATGATGGTTGTAACACTGCTAGAAAGCAGCCGGAACCCCTCTGGCCCTACTTAGGCCAATTGGAAGATTAAGCGCTAGAGGCAACACTAAGATCTTCCCCTGAATTAGAAATGCTAGTAGAGGAATATATTAATGCGCCTGATTAGGGACCTAACTGGAACCCTCCCGGAAGACCACCGGCCCACGATTGGTATAGTGGCGGCGCATAGACTGCTTATAAGCCAAGTGGGCCTACCCCTTTGGGTAATCCAACCTAATTATTGACTTAAGACTCGAACCTTGTAGGGAAACCCGCATTAGCTATTGGTACTAACACTACCTCTGTAGCCGGAGCTTCCCTAGGCCTAAGGTTAGAAAGTTAAGAGCCCCATACTAATTTTCTCTAAGGAGGATATTGGGAAGCTGCCGTAAGGCTCTTGGAAGCTATGCGGGAAGGAGCTATTGGTGAATATATTAAAAACCTCTAGGGGTAGGTCTAGATTTGGTAGAGCTTGATCTAGGCTGGATAAAATCTTTTATAACCTAGTTAAGGCTAAGGGCCTTTTAGGGGCTACCCAGTACCTACCTAAGGAGGTGTGGAAGACTTAGAGAGGTATCTATATAGCAAATAGAAAAAGGATATAGACTGACTGGCCAAGGCCTCTGGTAGTCTAGAACTCCGCTATAGACCTAACGCCTAATAGCTGGACGACTGGGTTCGTGAAATGGATAACTTCTTTAAGATGCTGATAATATAAGATGATACCAAAGAGCGTACTTGATAGATTATTAGCAAGATTAAAGACCGATCCCTAAACCAGATTGTACTAAATTAGCTTAATAAAGAGCAAATTACTATATGGCCGCAGCTGCAAATCTTCCTAAAGAAATGGACTTAAGATCCGCATGTTGTATAATATAATAATGCAGAACTATTCTGGAATGGGATATAGCTTAACCGCCACAATTTCCGCTAGTTTATAAACTTTGTGGAAACTTGCGCTTAATTAATAGATCTAGAGCCCTTTAAAAACAAAGACGGTAGCATCTGTGAGAAGGAGAAGATTGGATTTATCTAGGCTAGAATTAAGCTAGTAATTTGTGATAAAATAAAGCGCGTAGGAGCCCTATCGCGGATTACCATATATGCGGATTTTGAATGAGCGGTTTTAAATACTGAGGATGCGGTAAGGAACTAGACCTCTTCTAGTAAGAAGCTAGGGGGTAACTAGAAGCGCGGGCACTCTAGTAGCAATATAGGGCAGACCTAAGCTCTAAAGAAGCCGTTCTTAAAGAGAAACCTAGAATGGTTAAAGTTAGGGACCTTAAGTAATGGGAAAGACTCCCGGGGCTAACCTAACACCTATCTAGCATCCTTACGGGAACACTCTGAAAAGTTAAGAGAAAACTTCTCCGGAGGAAAACCTAATTGGAAAAACAAGTAGGGTGATAACCGCACTAATAATCCAAAAAAAGAAAAGCCCTAGTTGCGGACCTCTCCCGGCTGCAACTAGGGCAAGATACGGAAGGAGAGACTCTCCGTATTGCTATTAAGCTGGAAATAGCACTCCCTATAGGTGAGGTACGTTAGTTCTAAGTACTGTATAATAGCGGTGCCGAAATCAATCTTATATAATATGATTTGGTAAAAGAGTATAAGCTTATCCCGTTGCTAAGGTAGTAGAAACCTATTACAGGGTTCCTAGATGAGCATTAGATTAAACTACACAGTGCCCATAAGCTTATAGTGTTAGTAGCCGATATATATAATCGCACTAAGGTGGTTAGCCCGCAACCCTTCTGGGCGGCTGACTTTGAAGGCTATAACCTTATTCTTAGATACCCTTGGCTTATAGAAGCAGATCCTAAGATACGCTTTAAGATAGGAGCCTTTAAATAGTAGAACAATAAAGAATTGGAAGGGCGTATATTACTAGTAAGCTTGAAAGACATCCTAGAAGATATGGCTCTAGGTGAAATAGTATACGCTCTATACCTAAAGGAGTATTAGATCGAACCCCTGTTCTATAGCAAGATGGGTATAGAGCCTAGCATAGGTGATAACCCCTCTATAATAGAGACCCTACGGGGAGCTGCTGGATAGGTCGCGGAGACATTGTAGGGAGGCGGCAATCTTAAAGATCTTATAAGATACTTCTACCGCCATAGGTTACTCTGGCTTAAGTAATATACAAAGAATATGCTACGGCACCTTAAACGCTGCGTTAAAGAATTCCCTACCCTCTATTGGCTACCGCATGAAACGGTTTAACGTACGGTAGTAACTATATACGAACAACCACTATAGCGCGCGACGCTACCCATAAGCGTCCTAAGGGAGCTCCAGAACCTACCTGATGATGATATGGAGGACGAATACGACCCCGATCTGTTGAATATCCTATCAGGCCTAAGGGACTTACTAAGGGTATTCTTGGGTAGGCGAGCCAAAATTGTAGTGTAGAACTTAGAATATAATCATATAATTGATTTAGAAGAGGGTAAACAACCCCTAAACCTTCCTATTTACAACCTCTCTTGCAAAGAGCTTGAGATCCTGTGGGAATACCTTAATAGTGTATAGGAAAAGGGATGGATCTAGCCTAGTAAGTTGCTAGTAGGCGTATTGATCCTCTTTGTCCTAAAACCGGATAGAACTATAAGGCTATGTATAGACTATCGCGGTCTTAATAAAGTTACAATTAAGAACCGGTACCCACTACTACTAGTTAGTGAAATGCTGGATTGATTATCTAGGGCGAAGATCTTTATAAAGCTGGATCTATAAGACGCCTATTATAGGCTCTATATTAAAGAAGGGGATAAGTGGAAGACCGCTTTTAAGACCTAATACGGCTACTTTAAGTATATAGTAATGCCTTTTGGGCTAGCTAATGCGCCTACAATATTCTAATTGTATATTTATAGAGCCTTAGGGGGACTAGTTAACCGCATATATATTATCTATTTAGACGATATCCTGATCTACTTAGAAGATAAGGATTAGTATAAGCAACACGTCCGCCAAGTACTAGAACGTTTGGATAATTGGGGCCTCTATACCAAGGCGTTAAAGTGTATCTTTAATACTAAGCAGGTCAAGTTCCTAGGTTATATTATAACGCCTATAGGTGTAGTTATGGACCTAATACAGGTGTAGACAATTTAAAAGTGGCCGGAGCCAGAGAGCTACTAGGATGTTTAAGTGTTCCTAGGCTTTGCTAATTTCTATAGGCGCTTTATCTATAACTACTTAGACGTCGCCCAATACCTATTTAACTATATTGCTGAAGCTTCCTAAGACCTAGCCTAAGGAGTAAAAAGCTTAAAGGCAGGAAGGAAGAAAACCAAGAAGGGACTAACTAAGTGGTATAAACTATAGATATAGCCCGGAAAGGTATAGGAAGCCTTTTGGGAACTACGCGTAAAGTTTATAGAAGCTCCACTACTGCGGCATTTTGACCCAGATCAGCCACTGATGATGGTCACTAATATATCAAATTTTGCCCTTGCTGGTATCCTACTATAACCTAATAGGCATCTGGACGCTACCCAGCTTTACTAGAGACTGGTAGCATTCTATAGTAGAAAATTCTAGGGACCTAAAGTTAGGTATTATACCCATAATAAGGAACTGCTGGCTATAGTTAACTGCTTTAAATAGTGGCGACACTACCTTAAGCACGCAAGCCATACCACTTGTGTACTCTCAGATTATTATAATCTACGCTACTTTATAACTATAAAGGAGCTTACACCTTAATAAGCTAGATAGGCAAAGAAGCTCGCGCGATTTGACTTTAAGATTAAATATAAACTAGGGGAAAATAACCCTACCGACGGACCGTTACGATAGCCAGACTATGCCAAAGGCTTTAAAACAGGAGAAGGAAAATAGATGATAGATATTTTACTTCCTATATTACAGAACAAGCTCTGGGTGTAGAATACTTAAGCACCTATAGCTCCACGTACTAAGTCTTAGGCGGTATAAACCCTATTAGCTTCTACTAACGTTCTAGCTAGTACCTGGTCCGTGGCTAATAAGGGTCCGAAGATACCTAGACAGGACGTCCCTAATATAAGTTCGGAACCTAGTAATATACCACCCCTAATTACTAAGCTATCCCCTTAAACCAAAAGCGAAGCTATAGAGCAATTGGAACTTAAAGCCCTATAATAACCAAAGGACTTTAACCTCGTAGCGGCCTTCCTAACGCACGCGTACTAAGAAGTTATAAGATCTATAGTACCATCTAGTCTCGTACTTGGAGCAGTATAAGGCGAAACAGCTTTTACCCAGAAACTATTTGAAAGGTTAACAGATCTTATCTATAAGGTGCAATGGAGGGACGCTTCCTATGCTATCTTCAATACGGAAGTAGACCGGAAACGTAACGGAAAGGAAGCTGCTAGGCGTTACTATTAGGAACTAAACCCAATAGGCCTACTGCGTAGATATGGTAAGGTTTGGGTGCTATAAAAAGCAAATCTACGATAGAAGATCCTTATAAGGAATTACAATAATCCTTTAGGCGGCTACTATAGTTAAGCCAAGATAGTGGAATTACTTTAATATAAATACTACTGGCTAAAGCTCAAGCAGGAAGCAAAGGAGTATATTAGCTACTATAAAAAGTGTTAAGTATATAAAATCCGAAGGCATAAGCTATAGGGTTTACTTAAATCAGTTCCCCCCGCCAGTAAGCTATAGCAATATTACGCTATAGACTTTATTACGGATCTCCTACCCTTAAAAGATGGGTAAGAATAAATATATAATTCGGTCCTGGTACTTATTAATAGGTTTTTAAAGTATGTCCAATACCTCCCTATTAATAAGACAATTAACGCATAAGCGCTTGCTAGCCTAATTAAGGAGAAATGCTTTTTTAAAGTAGATTAGCCACACTCTATTATTACTAATAGGGGCAGCGTCTTTATAAGCCAGTACTAGTCGGATCTATGCTTTTATTTAAAAATAGACCACCACTATAGTATAGCTTTCCATCTGTAGATAGATAGGTAAATGGAACGCTAGAACTAGGAACTAGAGTCTTATTTGTAAATATATTTGAACTACCAGCAAGATAATTGGTGTAAGCTACTTCTGTATACAGAGTACGCTTATAACTTAAAGCAACATTTATTATATTAGTTTGCACCAATCCAGATTGCCTATAGCGTCTAATTATTAGGATTTAATGGTATACCCAACAATTACTGGCTAAGGCTGCATAATTAATTATGGGATCCTACTAGGAAGTCTAAGGACATCCACCAGAGAGTATAAGAATACCTCTAGGAATAGAAGGAGTAATAGAAGCATGCGAAGCAGAGCCTATAAGATGCCTAAGAGCAGCAGAGACTTTAGTACAACTATAAACACCAGGATAAGCATTTTAGAGTAGGCGACGAGGTTCTATTACATTTAACAAATATTAAGACCCGTTAACTATTAAAAAAGCTTAATATAAGATACCTAGGTCCCTTCTAAGTTAAGGAATAAATTGGTAAGCTAGCCTACCATCTCTAGCTACCCCTATTTATGGCCTATATATATCTAGTATTTTACGTAAACCTACTGGAGCCATGGTATAGACTACTACTGGAAAAGAACTTCCGTCTAGGCCCAATTAAACACCCTAAGGTGGTGGGCGAGCGGTACGAGGTTAAAGCTATACTATGCTATAAGTCTGTTAAGAACAAGCTTTAATATAAAGTTAAATGGCTAGGCTAGCCTGCTAAGGACTCTATATAGGAACTAGAGGATTACCTTAATTATTGCGAAGATATTCTAAAAGAATATTAGGACCAAGGTCCGCAATCTATAAATCGTAGAAAGTGCTCTGATACCACAGTGTTATTGCAGCCTATAAAGAAGACTCGCGTAAAGAGCAAGAAATAGGTTAAATTAGATATAGAACAGACAGGCTCCGGAAACTATAAGGATTAATTAGGGCTATGGCCTAAGGCAGGACAGGTCCTTAGCCTTTTTACGTATATAGTATAGAATTGATAGGGTATTTTGCTAGAATTGTATTCCTATTTATTAGTTTATATCAGGAATAGTATTCCTATGCCTTCCTAAATGCCTTATAAGGCCTTTTTGAGCACTAGTTGAGATCCTTAATTACTACTATATATAAAAACAATCCTAAATGCCTAAATTAAAAGCCACTATACCTTATCCTTAGGAGCAGGATTAGTATCTATTAGCCCTCTAAGGGATGGCTGACGGGAATGAGATCCCTTTATAGGTGTATAAGTAGGTATAAAAATAGGGGCAGGATAATAAAGTGTAGACAGAGCAGAGATTCTTAAACACTTAATACTAATATTAGGTCCAAACCAATACTAATAAAGCTCTTAAGGCGTTAGCTTATAGTTAATAAAGACACGCTCAAGCCCAAAATAAATAGAGACGTTAGCTAGCTAATATAGTCTGGAACCACCAAGACCTTACTATAGCAACTATTAGTTACCTATCTGTTAGGTACCTAAAGGGTAACCTACCTAATACCGTATTATATTGTGCTCTTTTAAAACTTAACATATATACGCGAACTTCTTCTTATGGTATATAGTGACCTTCTTCTTATTACCCCTATTCCGTACCCTATCCTTAGTGTACTAGCTTTGCTCTCTTATTAGGCGTTGCTGGCTGGCTTACTAAAAATTATGGGTAGTGTAGATAGCTGTGGCGTAGTCTTAAATACGACCTAGACGTTCAGCATTGGCGCTGGAATAAGAGAGAGCCCGGGTAATATAGTAGTTAAGGACATTAAAGGATCGTTGCTACTTAGGCCCAGGCTATATTAAAGCTTAAAGTTAGCAATGGAAACCTATTAAGGATAGGAAATCTTACCTTAATGCAACTGCCGCTCTTAGTATGTATGCATTAATTATAAGGACTAAAGGTGTTAGACCTTATATAGTAGGTCTTATTATAAGCATCTAGAATCTTCTTATTAGACTTCTAGTCTTTTAAGAACGTATATATAAAGTTATTTAGGCAGAACCAGCACCAGTTATAGGTTAACAGAGGTTGGGGTTCTATATACAGCAGTAGGGCTAGAATATGCTGTGGAATCGGCTTAGAAGAGTAGTTAGTAGGAGAATAAAGAGGTATATTAAATAGATAATAAAAAAAAAAAAGAAAATCTTAATAATATATTAAAGATACGTCTAAATTTAAACAAAGGTTAATAATGGGAAGTAAGGTGTTAAGGAAAAGGAGTAGCTTAATAAGCAAGGTGTCTCTATACTTTACCTTCTAATACCCTTTTGGTGAATAGCCGTAACCTTGCCAATATAACTCTATTATAATAGCGTAATTTAGAAGGAAGGAAACACGCGTATATGCTATTTGGCCATTACTTCCTTATAAAAACTGATTACGCGGCCGGAGAAGGCAATTGAGACGTTAATTACAGACATATATAGGTTAAATTATACCTAAACGATACTATGGTATTAAAGAATAATGTTATAAACGTTCTTAATAATTGCATAATAGCTAGAGGTGCTATTGTGAAGTGTCCCTCTTATTTACTAGGTAGTAGAGCTACGCTAAATATATAGTACAGGACCAATAAGAAAAGATTATAGATTAATATCTTAAAAGTTAAAGATGACGGCAAGCTAAGGCTCTATACGTTAAATCCTATACTAAAAGGTTCTATAGAACCATACTAGGAACACCAAATTGCCTATAATACTCGCGATTGATTGCAGACCGGCATAAAGGCTTGAAAGTAGAGTTGTATAAAAATTCTTGAGTTAGCCTAGGTAGTTACTAATATATTTCTAGTAGGCTTTTAATGGGTCTCCTAGCAATCCTTACATCTTTTCTCTAGTTATGTTTTTCCTTATTGAGGTTTTTAGGAGTTCAAAGCAGGGGTTAGATAAATAGATAATATACAGCAACATACTAATATCTCTCCAAACCCTTTCTAGGACGAGCCCTCATAATCTCCCTACCGCAAGGTAATGGCGATCGGGGGCCGACTGTAAGAAGGGGGGGGGCAATATAAGGGATATTATTGTGGACACCTTGGGTTGCCCTTAGGACAACCTCCAGATGCCCCTTAGATGGTCGCCAGTTATGTGCTAGAGGCACGTGCCCATAGTATATAGTCTCTATGATCCCTAAGGCCTTACCTCCTTAAGGATTTGTCTCTTTTACCAATCTATCCTGTTCTATAATCGTGTCCTTATAGCCCCCTGTCTACAAAGTCCCCTTATATAAAGGCAATGGCAATTAAGGTCAAGGAAGTCCCTATTAAGGTATATAATAGTATTAGAAAAGTGGAGCGATATTATATACTATTATGCCGCGTATATAAGATTATCTCTTTAGAACTAGAGGATACTAGTAAAAAACTTACCTTATAAATAGCTGTTAAAGCTGTTAATAATTCTGCTAGCCCGGATAAACTCGTACCTATATTACTAGTCTTTAGCGCCTACCCTTAAATAACTAACAATTCTCTACTATTTCCCTCCGTTGTGCAATAAGCTAAGGCTATTTGCAAGGCAATAAAGGAGGTATAATGTCTCTACGCTATACGCCAAGTCAACAACACACTAGGAATGAGAAATGGCCTAAATACCTTAACTACACTTAATTTGCCACTCTAGTCTAAGGTACGCGTATGGCGTAAAAAGGGAGGATAGTTAGGCCTATATTAACTTATTACAATTAATGGCTAGACTTGCACTATTTAGATACCTTATAGACCTACTTAATTCCATTTAACTGTTATTAAGCCTTACTATAAAGATAACAGTTTTAAGCCTTTATAGGATACTACAGAAAATACCTTAAAGGAGAGCCACAATTAACGTGCTCTAGAAGGCGACCACAATTCTAATATAATTATAGTAGATACGCCGCAACTATAATGCGGTAGAGGTTGCCTAAAGGGATTACAAAATCGCCAACATCTTATTAATTTTGAAGAGTAATTTGTTGCCGCTATTAAGAATAGAGTTAAGCTGTTAATGGCCTTTATAACAGCTAAGGAGAAGGCTAACGTTAAACTCGTAAAATAGCTTTAAAAGGAAGGTTATATTATAACTTTAGGAGCTCCTTTCTAAGTATCTAATAAGTAGGAGATCAATAGTCTTATTATAAGAGGAGTCTTTAAATTTAAGAAATATAACCCTACTAAGTTTAATAAAGTTCGCATCTTTAAATTAAGAATGGTTAATAAAATTAAGGTAAAGCTACTAATGCCCTATTTAAGAAATTAAGGCTTATTATCCAAGGTTATAATAATAATAGTAAAGAGGTAATTCTTATATAATCTCCTATAATTTAACAAGCTAGTTAGTGAGTTATTATTATACTAGCTCCCTCCTTAATAAAGAATAGAATGGCGGTTTATTTATAAGATATTACTTAGGCCTATACCCAATTAGAGATATACCTTTAGCGCTTAATATTAGCATACCTTCTAGAGCAAATTCGTCACTAATATCCTAAAGATACAATTATAGTTGTGCTTAAGCCATTATATAGAATCGCAGAGGCAGGAACCTATTGGTGGGCTACCTATAGTAAGCACTATAAAGAGAAGCTTTTAATAACTACTTCTATATTTAACCCATGCTTCCTAATTATAACCATAGGAACTCTATTTGGAATTGTCGGCATATAAACTAATAATATAATTATCTTAGGAGACGACCAATTCTTAGCTCTTAAAGAAAATAAGTTAGTAAAGGTAAATCTTATAGCAAAGCTAAAGGAAAAGCTTAATTTAACAATACTATTACTCTTTAATAGATGCACCCTCTCCCTAAACAAGGATTCTATTGCTTTACGCTAGAAGGGTTAAGGTAAGAAGATTAACGTTATTAACGCTAATTCTCTAAAGTAAGAATATATAGAGCAACGCGCTTGTGGAGCTTATATTACTTCTATCTATTAAACTAAGGCTTTATTTAATCTCTCTATTGCCGCCTAATACCAGGAACCAACTAAGGACAATATTCTTACCCTAAATAAACGTCTTTCCTGGCAAATAAGCTATCTCAATTGGGGACTACTCTATATACCTATTAATCTTCCTACCGCTAAGCTCTTTATATTTGTTAATAGATTATTTGCAAATAATAAAGATTTTAGCTCCTAGTTAGGATATAAGATTATTATCACAAACAAATTTACTAGAGAGAATAACTTTACAATCTATAGCAATCTTATCTATTAAAGCTTAACTAAGAGTAAGCGCGTCACTTAAAGCGTTTTAGCGTCAGAGATATATGGAATAGTTGGCGGAGTTAATATAGCAATTGTAATTGGAACTACCCTAAAGATAATTATAGATTAACTCAAACTTCCTATTATCCCTATAATCGTATGCACCGATTTATACTCCCTCTATAAGTACTTGGTTAAGCTTGGTACTATAAAGGAGAAGCGCCTTATAATTGATATTATAGCACTTTGTCAATCCTATGAACGGCAAGAACTCTTTAAGATTTAATAGATTAACGGTTAAGATAACCCAGTAAACGCAATAATAAAGGCAAACCCAAATAAGGCTCTAGAAATGTTTGTCAATACAAATACTCTATATATACGAGTTAAAGGTTGGGTTAAAAGGGAGTAGAAGTATAACATTCTATAGACCCTAACTTAAACCAGCCAATTAGGATTTTTTATCCCTGGGATGGAAAATTGCTATTGGCTTACTTACTACTAGCGCCTTGGCGGCCCTTCTAACAAGATATCTACCTACGACTCCTAAGTAAGAAAGCACCACGTGCTAAGAGGCAAATTTTGGGACAGCAAGACTTATATTACAATGGCAATAGTAAGTAAGGAGAATTGATATTTGTTACGCTAGTCAAGCGGTGTATATATGTAGATGGCAACCGCAAAAGAAGAGTTGCCAGTGTTGGGAATACAGGCAAGTTGCCGTTACGTGTCGCCGCGGCACTAGTGTGGCGAGGAGCCTTAAGCTCCTCACCCTTCCTTAAGTAGGAGGAAGAAAAACAATTTAACAATTATTATACTATCTACGAACCGTAGCTACGTGATATCACCTTATATTACTAATAATAGTATAAGGGAGTTTCTAGTTATATATCGCCTTAACCTTTTTAGGGTTAACTTTAATTCCTTCTATACTAATAATAAACCTAAGGTACTTTATTTATTTTACTCCAAATTTATATTTCTTAATATTAACTTATAGGCCTATATTCTATAGCCTTTCTAAAACCTTTTTAACGTAAACTTAGTACTTAAGTTTATTGTCTAAGTATATAAGAATATTATCTAGGTATGCCGTATAGAATTTATTAAGGTAGTTAAAAAGAACATTATTTATATACTATTGGTACATAGCTAGCCTATTTATTAGTCTAAAAGAAAGGGCTTTATATTTATAAAAACCGTAGCGGGTATAAAATGTTATTAAATTCTTTAATATAGGGTCCATTCTACAGTAATTTAGTAGAAAGCTTAGCGGACATTAAGCTTTATAAAGATTTTGGCTTAGCTTAGATATATAAGGGTCTTATTAATTAGGGGGAAAAAGTAATAATCTTTTTAAGTAATAGCGTTTAGTTTTTAATAGTTAATACAGAAGCGGAGGCCTTTATTAGGTTTCTTTATAAATAGAATATGCCCGCGAAGCCCTACTACACGCGTCCACGTTGCCGCGGGTGGAAACATTATTGGGAAATCATTCCTTATAATGGCTAAGTGCAGAGGCGATGGAGGAGAGCCGTCGCAGCGCGCTGCGCGCGCTAGTGTTGCAACTCTATAGTATTAAGCCTGCGACGCGTATATCGCCCTTAACAACACCAGGAGTCCTACTGCCCCTACTTAGGGCTCCTGCCATACCATCTAGGAGGGCCATTAAGGGAAACTAGGATACGAAAACCGCCTAACATATAACTACCTGGCTTGCAGCTAGGCCCAAAACTGGCCTTATTTAGCTAGTTAACGTAGACGCGCCCTAGGCATATAATAGGACACCCTTAGGCTTACACTAGCTCTAAAACTAAGAGAATATAGCAAGGGTGTAGGGAACCTCCTTTTATAAGAACTTATTAAGGTTAACGCGTCGCAGATACTTTATATAAAACTTATTAAGGCCCTAAGGCTACCGCGAAGAACTTATTAAGGCCCTATCTAAAGAACTTATTAAGGCCCCTTTATAAAGGCCTATCTAGTATCTAGTACACCTAGGTAACTTAAAAGAGGGTCTTAATAGGCGTGGTACACGCAACCTAGACAATAGCAACATAATAGTAACGCAACGGCGACGTAATGGCGACCAGACGGCTTAATAAGGTAAAAATATAGGTAAAGCTCTAGGCAGCGGAAATATAGGCCAGCTTTAATAACCCTATAGCGTATAACTTAGTTGACTTACAGTTGACCTATAGTTAACTTATAGGTGACTTATAGGAGGGTCTTAATAGGCGTAGTGTATACAACCTAATACGTATATATATAAGGCGACTTATAGAAGGGTCTTAATAGGCGTAGTGCACATAACCTAATGCATATATATAGGGGAGGCTATAGGGGAAACATAGGCTAGTTAGATAAGGTTTTAATAGTTAGAGATATAGGCTAGCTTATAAAAGAGGGAGACATAAGCTTGGTTAGTAGGAGAGGGGGGAGTAGGTTGTTTAGTACAGGACTTAGTATCTCTATGGCCCCTCTTCTACAAGATATAGTTGGCCTATTATAAGGAGACTCTTATAGGCAACGCGAAATGGGAACCTCCTATAGGGTATAGTGCGTAGTAGCCACTACTAGCTTTAAGGACCTTACCCCTTAGCTAGGCTTTAACCCTTAGTGCACCTAGTAGGTAGGTAGGATTACGTCCTAGCTAAAGAGACTATTATATAGCTTAAAAGAACGGATGCGCGTATTAGTATATTAATAGATAGAACTGTTTATCTCTAGGGCGGTACATTAGTAAGATATACTTAAGGAGCAAACAGGAGTTACTTAGGCAGGAAGGTTTTAGCTAGGCCTAACTATAGAAAGTACGCCTAAGTCTATATTTTAGGATGCAGCTATAACGCCTTTATAGGATTACGCCAGTAGGCGCGTAAGACGGGAGTTACAACCCCTAAAAATGGCAGCTTATGCCCATACTAGTAGAAATAATAGAAAAGGTATAAAACTAGAGGCTATAGAAGGCTCCTAAGCTATATAAAAGCGTACTAACTCTAGGAGGAGACTCTTATATAGACTGCTGGGGGGCAGACTAGTACTTAGGCTAATAACCCGTTATAAAATATCTAAAAGAATAGTGAAATTCCCTATATAAGTAGTAGTGATAGCTAACTACTTATAGACAGGGACTAAAGCACTAGAAAACTAGGGTAGAGGCTTAAATAAGTAGGTATATTAAAATCTACTATATTACTAGCTAATATATAACTACCTGCCTATAATAAGGGCCTTTAGGCCATGGCAAAATGGGTAAAGAAAAAGGTAGGGCGCCTAGTAGAAGATCTATACCTACCACCCCTATAAAGAGTAGGGGAGTTTCAGGCCACTAACAACAATAATAAAAAGGTAAAGATCCTTATAGAAAGGTTCTTCCCCTAACTAGCTCTAGTAGACCTTAGTAATATTATAGGTAAAACACCGGTAACTTACCTGTGGGTTGACAGTAATATAATAATAGAGGAAATGGCCAGAACTATTAGCCGCCTTTTAAATAATATAGCACTAGGACTAGATAGGATACTAAATAAGGCCTTAAAGACCTATAGACCACTTATAGCACCTTAGCTTGCAGATATAGCTAGAGCATAATTTACTATAGGCTACTACCCATAACTTAGAAGATCTATAATAACGGTTATCCTATAAAAAGAAGGTAAAGTAGATTACTTAATCCTAGGAAGCTATCGCCCTATTGCTCTAGAAAACACCCTTAGCAAGATCTTAGAAAGGGTAATAGTGGACCGTATAGTAGATATAGCTAAGGAACACGCCCTATTACTATAAAGTTAGATAGGGGCAAGAAAGAACCGCTTAACACTATTAGCACTTATATTACTTGCCGCCACTATTAAATCTGTATAGGTAATGCGAAAGGACTTTATAGTATCAATGCTTAGCCTAGATATTAGTGGTGCCTATAATAACGTACCTTATAAGCGCCTCCTATATATCCTTAGGGCAAAGGGCTTCCTAGAATGGATTATATAATTTGTTTAAGGGTTTATAGGCTAGAAAAAAATATTGCTAGTCTTTAGCAGATACTAGAGCCCCCCTATTGCAGTTATAATAGGAATACTATAAGGATTACCCCTCTTGCCTATACTCTTCCTTTTCTTTATAAGCAACCTACTTAAGTCCTTTAAGGAAGGGGCGACCCAGGGGATAGGCTTTATTAACGACACAAATCTAATTATATTTGGGCCAACAGCCGCAAAGAACTGTAAAACACTAGAGAAAGCCTATAATACCTATATTAAGTAGGTAAGACAATATGGAGTCTAGTTCTTACTAGAGAAATACTAGCTAATCTATTTTATAAGAAAATGTAATTAACCTGCAGATCTCTAGTATATAATCTATATTTAAGGCTTTAGGGGCTAACTAGTTTAAGGCCTTAGGGGCTAACTAGTTTAAGGCCTAAGGGTATTAGGAGTATAGGTAGATAGTAAGCTCTAGTGGAGCATATATACGTTATAAGCGGCCTGTAAGGGCCAAGCGTAGTATATTACAATATCCAGAATTACTAATTCTATATGGGGTCCATGCTTCTAGAGGTCACGCCTACTATATACAGCAGTTGTTTGGCCAACCATAACGTATAGATCTGGTATTTGGGCCGTAGGAGAAACCAAGAAAGGCCCCCCTAAATTACTCCTTAAACTACTCTAAAAGGTCCAAATAGCTTGCCTCTGGAGTATAATAGGCGGGTATAAGCGAACGGCTATAGCACTGCTTAAAAAGGAAGCTAATATCCCCCCCTATAATTGTATATTGAAGTTGCCGCAATGCAAAGGGTGTAAAAAGAGTGTAACTCTAATATTACTAAGTATATTAAGACACGCCTAAACAAACTATAGAGGGACCCTAGGGTGCCCTATAGGAGAGCTATCTAACAACCCTAAAGTAGGGAAGATATGTTAGAGAAATAGGTAGAAAAAGTAGAAAAAGAATGGTGCTATATTAGGGCCTAGGCCCGTATAGAAGAGGAAGGGAGACGCGTAAGAGACTAGTAAAGAGAATAGTAAAAGAGAGAAAGGAGCTAAAGTAGAGTATAAAAGAATACTAGGAAACCGTCTACCGTAATATAATACTGGTTGGACTAACACTGGAGAGGCGCATAGGAGTTAAAGGTATAGAGGCTATTTTAAGCAAGAGGAACCTAGGCTATAGTATAGTTAATGCTATAAGGGGTAAACACCTAAGGGCTCTAAGAAAGCCTAATAAAGGTAGAAAATATAATAGTAATACTCCTAAGAATAGGAATAATAGGACTAAAAGATTGGCTCTACTGGGTAGGCGTCCTAGTAGGTAGCCTAAGATGCAAATATGGCTGGCTAGATAGATACCAAAACATATAATACTACTATGCCCCTTACGCACTAACTAAGAAGTAATGCTCTTAGTAGCTAGCATAGAGAACTATAATATACTGCTCTTAATATAAAAAGGTCTTAAGGCAGTTACCCAGTGGCTTATTAGCTAAAATGTACTAGACTAGTTCTGGGTTGTAAAGGAAATGGCAATAGAAGGTAAAGGGGCGAGTACTAGGCGCCCCCTAATAACTCTATAGTAGTAGAGTTAAGTTCGCGATACTAGCGCGTCCGTAGGCTTATTATAGCAGCAGTAGTTCCTAAAAAGGTTAAAAAGTAAGGTAGTAGAGCACTATAGGTGACTTGTAGGCGCCTTATAGGCGCTATGCAGGCGAGTTCTAAAAGGCAGGGAGATAGATTACGGGGTTTTCTTATATAGAGTTTTCTCCCTATATGTATATAAGGAGTAGTCTGCGTGGGCCCAATAGGGATCCAAATCGGACGTTAAGCAATGAATTATTATTATTATTATTATTATTATAAATAGAATAAAGGAAGTAAAAGGGGCCTAACTTAGTTTAATAAACCCTTTATACAGGTTATCAATTAAGTACTATTTTATAGCTTTTAGTTTTTCCATAGTTTACTAATAAAGGGGGCTATAGCCTAAAGAGTTATCGGCCTTTAACTAAATCTTATAATTATAGGTTTAGTAGGGGGGCAGTATATCTAAAGCTACTTTTAAAAACGCGTCTTTATAGTTTAAGAAGTAAATAGGGAGAAGGTACTTAACTAGTTCTTTATTAGTTTCCTTTACTAGCCCTTTTTCCTTCTTATTAATAATCTGGTTAATTTTATATAAGCTAGTTATAAAGACTTTATTGTCCTTCTAATATATATTAAAGTAAAACCCTATAGCACTAATTGCCGCGATATCTACTATAGGGGTATTATATAGTAGTAGGGATGTCTATAGTATAACCAACTACCCGTACACCGCCAGAATACCAATCTAACCCGCCTGCATATTGACTCGCTTACCGACTCGGTCACTAACTCGGTCAATAACTCAATTAATTACCCCTTATTGTCTACACCTTTTATGTATATATACCACCTAATTTCCATAGATTTACAATCAAGTTGCTTATTTAATTCTCCCACACTTGCACTGTTATAGTTATAAGTCCGGATTGCACTACCTGCTAAACCAATCAATCTACTACCTTATTTATGAAGTCACTACTTCTACCACCTTTGCAAGTGTCTTAAGCTTCTTCACCTACTAAATAAACGGACGGTCGCACCTGGCCGACAAACGTACCCAATAGATGAACGAACTGACGAATTAAAAAACGTCAATATAAGGTTTCGCCAAGACGCTAACCTAGGACCCTGCTTAACCTGTTAAATTCTAAAAATAATAGCCAATACAGACGGACCTCATTTAAAATTCAACCTTATCCTTAAAAAGCCATCTAATTGGATATAATGGTTCTTTATTATTTAAGATACTACTAAAATAAACAATATATGGCAGTATATCGACCTATTAAAGAAAAAAGACAAGCTTCTAAAGCTAGAACCTCCGAATTAACCTACACTAAGAGACGTGCTTTCTATAGCTATATTAATAGCCAAGCTAGATCTAAACTAACTTATTGCCTATAATTAACTATACGCGGAATATAAGGACGACCTCTGCATACACTAGAAGTAAGAGCAAGCCATAAATAATATCTGTTGGGAATAAGGCAAGCGGTCGTTACGTATTGTCGCGGTACTAAGCCTTAAGCTCTTCGCCCTTCCTCGTTCTAATTAAGAAATCATACATTATTAAACAACGTCACTGTATCTACTCAAGTAGTACTAGTGATTTACCCTATATTACTGTAAGGGGAACTTGTAGACAGGGGGCTATAAGGACACGATTATAGAACAAGATAGATTAGTAAGAGAGACGAATCCTTAAGGAGGTAAGGCCTTGAGGATCGTGGAGACTATATACTATAGGCACGTGCCTCCGGCACGTGACCGACGGCCATTTAAGGGGTGTTTGGGGGTTGTCCTAAGGGGGGCTCACAGCTTGGCGTGGTTACGGAAAAGACTCGGCGTGGTTAGAAAGTTTAACGTGGTTAAAACTTGCAAACCAGCTTCGTAACCACAATTAGCTTGAGACCACGCTGAGCCTACGCATATACAATGCACATGCAATTTAAATAAAATAGAAAATGCAAAGCCGTTCATCCTCAAATTATAAATATCCTAGTTTATGGCAGTGCATATGCCGCGCATATGCGCTAAATAATGGCTATATAAGGTAATAGTAGTTAGTCATTAAAACATGGCCTATACACACGCGTAGCATATCCATAATAACAGTTGCACCACAACTTCTTCTCTATAACATTATAGCGTATGCCACGAGTATATACAGCATAATATAGGCATAGGTCTTGTATATGCTAACAGAAAGAATAAGGCGAATTTCTATTACCAATTTAACTATTGCATACGCCGCGTATACGCTTACCATAAGCAATCTAATAATCGCAGACTTTGATAACCCGTAGGTAGCCTCCACCACCAACCCTTCTACCTTCGGCCATCACTATAGTAAGCATATACAGAGCATATGCATATACCATACTTATAAAGCCTTATAGGTCCAATTCCAAATCCTAATCCCAGTTAGATAACTCCTGGTTAGTTATAGGATTGTATATGCACGGTATATACTTATAATAACTATAGCGCGCACTGCAGCAGCTCTCGCTAGAGGAAGACATAAGTGTATATAGAGCCGCATATCCGGTGCATATACTAACTGTATATAGCCCTAACCGTTTTGGTCCAAGATAACGCGAGTATGTACGGCTCTATGTACTGCGTAGGTATATACTAAGCGTATACCAAACCTACCCAACGCTGCCTCTGTGCTCTCCTCGGTTAACACTATAGTGTATATTGCTTATCTATACCCTATACGTAGCATATGCTAAGCCAAAGTTTAGGTGTGATATTGCAGTTAACGGTACGTAGATATACGGCCGTGTCTTTACCGCTTAGCCAAGTATACGTTTTGCATATACGCAGCGCCTGCGGCTCTACTAATATGGCTATAGTATCGCCGGCATATCCGCAATGAGTATAGCGGTGCTTATATGTACTACTATATTGTTATAGCAGCTCGGTATATGTTTACTATATATAGTAACTAACCCAACTACTAATAACACATTAGTCGGAGAGCTGGTTGCAGGCGAGAAGTATATACTATATATATGCAGCGCATATGCGAGGCTAATATATTATAGTTCCCTAAAGCTGTTTGTTCTCTTTAGTAGCTGGCGGGATATAAGATACCTATATAAGCCCAGGTATGTCTATGCCTATATATCGCATATGCGTCGCTAATAGTGTCTATAGTCGTGGCCCCTTGGGTTCTAGGATCTTGGAGTATATAGATACCTGCACACTCTTTGCGTATATCCACCCTATACCGCGTATACGCTTAGCCTAAGCTAATTAAATACAGTACCTAGGACTAGGGGTTTGCCACCTAATTTAGCAGGCAATTCTATCGCAAAGTAAGAGCACTAGTATTGCTTCTATATATGCGCACTATACCCTAATATATATATCTATTTATCTATATACTTATTCCCCCTAAGTTTAATTTCAGACCCAAAGGCACTTATAGGCCTAAGGGTAGCGTGTATAAGGAACAAGTATGGCTACTACTAGGGATACTGCCTAATTCCGAAACCAACGCTTAACTCTATATTTAGGAGACTAGGAAAGTTCAATTTAGTATATCCCTTACACATACATTACCAAAACCACTACTTGGTTATATTGCTAGCTTATACGCGTATACCCTATGTATATGCAAACCCCTAATGTCTTCTACTAACCATAGGTCAACACGCGCTTATGCTAGGCGTATACTAATATAAAGGAAACAGCGCGTTAGCCCCACTACTCCCTCCACCGGCTTAAAGCGCAAGGTTAGTATTTCACCTACATATGTTTAGCATACGCTAACTATATACGTAGCGCGGCCTAACCCCCCTAGATGACTGCAAGGAGTCCCCCTTGCCGTCTACACGCCGCTAGAGCGGTAGGTTTGCTTTGTATATGTCCTATATATACACTACTAATATTTAGCACAGGGAGCAGAAAAACAATAGGCCGCTACTGTGGTGGTAGTAAGAGCTCTAGTAAGTTTAGTTCATTCTATTGCGTATATTATGCTTATGCTCTATATAAGCCACTTTTACCACAGGTGAAACCCGCCGCTTATCCTACATTACTGGTTAAGTCCCAGTATATGCTAGGCCTGCACACTATATACGCAATGTGCAATATATATAGTCGGAGTTTAGGCGGAGTTTGGTGGACAAATAGGCTAGGCATATACCTAATATAGGGCGCAGGGCTATAGGCCCATATTAATTAATTCTTTATTTATGGTGATAGAACTCTATAATACTTGCTCTGCGTATACCGTGCATATACGCCCTATATACTAACACTATACTCCTATGCCTACTTCTTAAGCTCTGCTAGCTCCTTCGCTTTATTATATATATCTTTAGCCTATTTTAATTCATTAATTCGTTGCTCTATATTTTCTATATGGAGTATATATGCCTCCTTCTCTATCTCCTCTATAGATAGGTTAGACCTATGCCTTTTACCTATAGTCTAGGGCGTTTAACTTTGAGATAGTGGGGGCAATATCTATACTATATATGCTGTGGATATACGCGACGTATCTAATATTAATATAATATTATTATCTGCTCTACTTATCTGCGATATAGTCTGCCCACTAAATATAGTAGGTAATTCTATATCAGGTATATACTATAGATTAGGCTTAAGGGTGTTAAATAGGTTCTAAGGATTTTAAGGAAGATTTAGTTTAGGATTTTTAGCTCGTCACTTAGCTGCTTTCCGCTATTTCTGGGCTGCTTAAGCTTAGCATCTACTTTACATTTATAGTATATATATATACTTTGTTTCTATAGCTGTACTACTATCTGCTTTAAGTTACTATAATTTCTCTATATATTATCTATTCCTGTCTCTTTATATAGCTCTTATAGGTTGAATATTTCTTGTGTATAGAGTTTGAGCCTATACTAAAATGTTAGAATATATGGTGCATATATAGAGCGTATACATTTACCGTAGTACTATAGTAAGCATGCATAAGTTTTAACCGGTAAAGTTATTATCTTAAAAGTAACTACTTTTACTAATTCCAGTATGCTTTTATGTATATACCCACCACTTATAAGGGACCTTTGACTTTTCCTTTATAAGCCCGGCTAGTATCCATATTTTCTTCTTGTTGTTTATCCAAGATATAAGCTCCAGATATAGTATATATATACTTTATATACGCTCCGTTAGTTTCTGCTCCATCTCCGCTTCCTATATCTGCTCTATAATATATCTTACTTTATAGGTTGGAAAGCGCTTTGTAAAGTTTCATTTAATATATACTTAGCAGAATACAAGCATATACTAAAGGTATTTATCCTATTCACGGGATGGGTTAATTGTATATAGGTAATCCCCAAAGCCTATATATTATTAGCATATGCTAGGTATATACGCAGTGTATACTTACTACTAGCTTATTTCTTACATATATTAACTATAGCCGTGCGAAGTCCGGTTCCATGAATATATGCAAATTGTATAGATAATTGGGCAGCATTACTTAAAACCTTAAATACTAGCTGAAACATCTTTGCGTATATAGCACGTGTTTCTAAGTTTAGAAATGCGTATACCCACACCTTAATTCCTGTTATAGGTATTAGCCTATGTATAGCATATGCATAGCATAGGGTATGTATACGTTTGGAATTCTCGTCCTATCCCACAATTAAGAATAAATTCGTTTTACCTTAAACCATTTTAAATAATAGGTCCATTTTGATACATATTACGTGTTAGAATGCCTTAGCTTACGCGTATATATAGCATATAATAAGGAAATGCTTATTATTAAAGTTATAAATTGCCCGAATCCATTACTCTGTGTTCTCTTTATGTTGGTTAATAGAGAACTCGCGTAGCACACCTACTACGCTTAGGCTCTGTATATACTTGGCGTGTGTTTAACCTATACTTACCTACATATGCCGTCCCCTCTGGGAATTGTAGCATCCTTTCCTTTTAAATTAGAGCAGTAATTCGATCCTTAATATTAAGACTACTATATACTGTACGTAGTGTCTGCGCCCCATACTTCTTATATAGAGTATAATACTGTGGAGATAGGATGAATCGACCTATGCCATAGTAAGTAGTTTTATTCGCATATACTGTATATATACGGGGCATATGTGTAGTAAGGCTTAGGACTTCTACCTACCTTATTGCTTTAACTACATTATTAGCAAGGTCAATTGGTAGCTTTGTTAGGTATAGTAGATAATATATATAAGAATTCCGTGTAATAAGGCAAATATAAGGATACCATGCTATATTAATAGGAATATAGCAATCTAACCGTGTACCGTATATTTAGCTTACTATCCTACCTTAGCCTTGCGGATGGTCAAACCCTAATAGGCTTAGCATATGCGTAGCGTATGTATAGTGTATATATTACCTACCACAATTTTTTTGCTTTGACGTTGAATGTCTAATATAGGTACATTCTTTTTTAAGTTCCTAAACCCTATATTTAATAAGTAGACATAGGTATTGAATATCTACCCTAGCAGTTGTTGATAATAAAGGCCAAGCAGTGTGCTATGGTTTAGTATTACTACTGCTAGAACAACTGATAAACATTATCTGCATATAATAAGCATATATCACGTATATACTGGCCATATGCGCACTCTATGTTAAGAAAACATTGTTAGTCTGCTTTTACTATATACACGTTCTTGTGTACTAGGATAGGTACACTGCCGCCATAATTATAGAATACCGTTGTAGTAGCTGTATATTATAAGTATTTACCTAAT
>Ga0307507_10004609_pt1 | contig 24042 bp, 17 predicted proteins | sample 7_EM_MG_FD_207223 | JGI IMG/M metagenome (GOLD analysis project Ga0307507, IMG submission 207223) | Populus trichocarpa ectomycorrhiza microbial communities from riparian zone in the Pacific Northwest, United States - 7_EM | ecosystem: Host-associated > Plants > Roots > Unclassified | place...
AAACACATCATCTGTGTTTCCCATAACTACCGAATGGGACGGGGTAAACACCGGTTTGTGTCGAAACCTTTCCAGCTCGTGCATGCTGCTCTGGAACGATTCGATTGAAGTGACCCAATCGTTTAACGGCCAGTGCTGGAAATTGTGCGTATATTCAATGCATATCGATGAATAGCACTACTACTCACCTTATCAGCAGGCAGGAGCCCACCCAAGGGCAGCCTCCCGTGCTGGGGATTCTTCATCGACGGTGAAGGCGACTCCAGTGCGTAAAGAATGTCAATCAGTTTGTAGGCCACGAGGATGGCCACCAGCCTTTTTGTGACGATAGCAGCTGGGTTTCGCACTGTTGAGATCTTGATGTTTGAAGGGTTGACGATGATCATCATATTGTGCAAATCCATGGCCTCCAAAGAATGAGTGCCAGAGTGTAGCTGGCGTTCCATGTTGTGCATCGTGTCAAAAAACAGCTATAATACTAATCGGTAATGTCAATGGGAAGGGTAAATAGGAAATCTCACGGCAAAGGCAGGATTTGTCGAAATCGAACTGGGCGTTTGCACTAAAAAATCCGTCATCCACGGATAGGTTGACAAAACCGCCGATTTATTGCGTATCTCACTGTGGGCACCATAATGAGAAAATAATAGGTTCGATCAAGAAACACTTACAGTGCCATGGCCATCATCCATTGGCAGATAAAGGTGGTTGAGAAAGAGGCACTTTTGATCCGCACACGTGTTTGGACAAAAGAATAAAATTAGGATCCGCACATGGTCAACATGATGTGATTTTCCTTGTGCTTTATCTATGAATAAATATGACGTTTACCCAGCTACTGATCCCCTTCAACGTCATATTATGTCACGTGTATGTGGTTCAATTTCCCGTTTGATGTCATTTTCCTTCCGTGCTTTATCTATAAATAAATATGACGTTTACCCAGCTACTGATCCCCTTCAACGTCATATTATGTCACGTGTATGTGGTTCATTTTCCCGCTTGAGAAAGGCGTTGCGGTTTGCTCTCTCTTCCAATGATGCTCCATACCATCGCGTTCTATCTGTGCACAATATATGTCTATCTGCTATTTTGTACTCAAGGTCACTTCTCTTTCTTGTTTACTTTATTTTAATGCTGACACTGGCCCAGAGGACAACCCTGCAGTTACATTGCAAACACGCTCCAGTGTTTGGGCAGCAATTTGGTTCTTGCCCCTAGAACCCGTCAATGGCACGTCTTTCACTCTATCTCTTTTGTTTACATTTGATCTGCCTTATTCTACAGGTTGGTGTATGTCTGCTTCACCCGCAGATCATACTATGTCTATGTCTACGTCTACGTCTACGTCTATGTTGGGATTCTGTCCATCCACCCTAGTGGTATATGGGGAGCTATCTCCATATTTTTATCCACTTCCATACATCTCCGGCGTGGCGTTCACAGTTCGATCATGGGATCGCCGTTCTGATCAGAGAGCTGGTCCTTTATCTTTGTTCCTCCCTTTGCCCATCACCTTAATGCATGCACATGTACCTGAACGCGTATCCCTCTTGGTGAGGAAAATAAAATTATATTTACAAAGATTCTGTTGTCTTCGACACGAATTCTTGCGCAACGTACTTCTTCTTTATGAATGCGAACCTTGTCGCCCCTTGAATGTGGTCAGAGTGCTCTCTTGTGCACTGTTGGCCATTCCTCTGGTAAAGACTTCACATGGGTGGCTTTCCTATCTAATTGCTTGCTGGGTCAAACATTCTGCTGCAGACACCATGCGCGGAGAATTTATGGGCGGTGGTGCACCTGCCAAGCACACCCGTATCTTGAAGGGCAACTTTCTGGAGGAGTACAGTCTCTTGGATCATGATACAGATTGATACAAGGACACTGAATTTTGTTACTTCAAATATGCTACCATGGCAGAAGCAACAATCTTATGTGAGCAAGATTCAAGCGTCCACCCTTTCTGTTTGCCTATTTATCATTTGACAAAATGGTTAACTCGTGACGAGCTTCGGCGAATGGCATCACTGCACAATATTCGGTTTGATTCGAGAGCTCGGAAACCTGCTCTGGCTGCACTTTTTTTAAATCACAATTGTGAGGTTTGTAAACTCAATGTGTCCCTTTTTCGATGCCCAGATTCCCAAGACCACAAGACTGTAAATGAGGAGCAGGTACCAACTGCTCACAAGGCCCCTCCCTCAAAGACGTTAAGTAGATCGCTGCTGAAACCATACAGTATCTTGCCTCTTTCACAAAATGAAACCGAAGAGACCTTTCTGCGGTTTGCACATTATCTTCCACTGAAAGATGCGATGACATTGATCAAAGAAAACAATAAGATGGAGGCGTTCGCTCTCCCTATGAAGCATCTGGCGTGTTGTTTAACTCGCGACGAGCTTCGTAATATGGCCTCATTGCACAATATTCGGTACCGTCAGAAAGACCGAAAACCTATGCTAAAGGATTTGTTCACAAAACACCAGTGTGATGTTTGTGAAAGTTACGCATCTGTATTTGAGAACTGTGAGGTAAAGAAAGGACCTCCAACAACCACTGGGGGTGAAACAACTGTTCACACATCATCAGAACATGAACCTGATAACAAATTTCCTCCGTCGCCTCCCTCACGTCAACAGGTTGAGCAAATCGTGAATGACTTTTGTGCAGACACCAGTCCTTCAACCTTTGAGGAATCCGGCTGTGCAGTCTGTGTCCAGTTGACACTGTATTCTGAGCTGATCCCAGTCGCTGAATGTGGGTGTGATCTATCACCTCTTGTTGCTGCTGGTGTGACAAGAGGGGAGCGTTTCTCTCAAAGTGAAACTATCCAGGAGCTTGAAGGCCCTGTGATTGACAGGACATGCAAAAATATTTGTCAGAACTGTGTCCAATCACTTGAAAAAGGTAAAGCACCCAAGCATGCTCTTGCCAACGGCTTGTGGTTGGGGATTGTACCTGATGAACTCAAAGGTCTTACCTTTGCTGAAAAGATGATGATTGCTCGCGTTCGTCACAATCGCGCCGTGGTCCGCGTGTCCTCTGGCTGAGCCAAAATGGTAGCAAATGTTATCATGTTTTCAAACCCAACACTCACAGTGTATCGCATGCTTCCCCCTAGCAGGGATGAAATGAAGGAGGTGCTTGCTTGCATATTCACCGGAAGTGCACAACCCACCGAGGAAGATTTTAAACGAACTCCATTTTTGGTCCGCCAAGGCAAAGTCAGCAACGCATTGGATTGGCTTAAACTGAATCACAGCGATTACCAAGATCTCGAGATCTCTGATGAGAATCTCAAGTCATATCCACTATCCGGTGTACCGGTTCGTGTGGATTATAAACAGACCCGTCTGGAGGAATCAAACAAGTTGCCTGCTGCGATGAGCAACCACGACATGGATGAGGAAGACGGGACTGAAGAAGGCATCTGCCCATTTGCTGTTCATGGTATCACAGGCGAGGAATACACCAAGCTCTCTATGACACAGCTGAAGGCTCGTGCTCTCAAGCATCTTCATGATCAAGGTAAGGTACTAGGCATTGGTCACGAAGACAAGCCACAGTCAATATATGATAATCCATAGGCATATCCACAAATGTTCCCCTGGCTGTTTCCATACGGATACGGAGGAATAGGACAAGCGTGACACAAGAGAAAAATGTCGGAGGCAGAGCACAAGAAGCATCTCCTCATGTATCATGACAAGCGCTTCCAGACCGACTTATATTTTCCTATTGTGGCTTTCAATCATGAGCAACTGAAAGCCGGTATTACAGGAAGTTTCCTGCTTGCAAAACGCAAAAAATTTAATCAGATATCCCAGAGACTAATGGCCCTGGATCAACCTGTCATGTCAGATCTGGTAAAGCGATTATCAGAAGGGGAACATTTTCGCCCAGAGACAGATGCAGAGAAGGCTTGTTTCGCCGTCTTAGAGGACCTGGATCACGTTGGTGGACATGTCAAAGGTTCGCTCACAAGCAAAAAGTATATGCGTCATGAGCTCTGGTCTCTCATCTCCTTCCTTGGCGCTCCATCCTGGTTTATTACTCTCTCACCTGCAGATAATCGACACCCGATATGTCTGTATTTTGCAGATACTGGTGAAAAGTTCAGCCCTGAATTGAGATTGTCTGCAGAACGCAATATTCTCATCGCAAACAACCCGGTCGCAGCAGCCCGATTTTTTGACCTTATGGTCCGTTCTTTTATAAAAAATGTTCTTGGTGTCGATCATGATCATCCCGGACTTTATGGGAAAACGTCGGGGTATTACGGTACCGTTGAACAGCAAGGTCGACTTACTCTCCATCTTCATCTGCTGTTGTGGATCGCAGGTGCACTTTCGCCACAAGACATTCGTGACAGACTGGTGTCGAATGACTCCATTTTCCAGCAGGACTTGATACAATATCTTGAAAGTGTGCATCAAGGTGAATTTACAACGGGCTCAATGGATTCTGTCCGTGAATCTGTACCAATGCAATCCGAATCTCGAGGAGGAATTCATGCAGTGTTGAAAGAGCCTACGTCTTGCCCATCAGTAGCGAACTACAAAGATCCCACTCTGACCCTTCCGATTCCTGCCTCTCTTCAGTGCAACAATGTCTCTGACTGTGAGTGCGATTCATGCAAACGAAACAATGGTTGGTGGACTGACTATCAAAAATCTGTTGACGACTTGCTTTTAAGGTCAAACATTCATCGCTGCACAACATCGTCGGCTGCCAGGCAGTCACAGCCATCAGCATCTGGTACAATAAAGACTGCAAAACAGGGCCCAAAAGGATGCCTTGATCGGGATGGTAATTGCCGTGCTCGCTTTCCTCGCGATATTCACAATACAACAACAGTGGATAAAACAGACGGTCACATAAAAATGAAAAAACTGGAAGCTTATATGAACACTTTCACTCCGTGTCTGACTTATCTTATGAGGTGCAATACTGATGTGACCAGTCTATCATCTGGAACCTCGATCAAGGCCATCGTTTCTTACATATCAGACTATGTCACCAAACCAGCCCTGAAAACTCATCAAATATTTTCTTCAATGTATGATGTGTTTGAAAGAAACAAAGTACAGCATGGTGATAATGTAAAAACTGAGAGTGATGCCAGTCGCTGCTTGATACTAAAAATTGTCAACTCTCTGAACGCAAAGATGGAGCTCGGTTCTCCAATGGCTTCGATGTATCTTCTTGGAAATCCAGATCATTATACTGGACACCAGTTTGTCTGTTTTTGGTGGAAATCCTACGTTACATATCTGCAGCAGAGCAGTACAATGAGTAGTACACCTGACAGTGAGCATGTGATTGCAGGCCCTGAAGAAATTGACAATGATTGTGTCAGGGTCGGACAAGAAGAGGGCATTTATATAGCATCAACCAACATTGATGATTACCGTTATTGCCCTGACATGTATCAGATATCACATTATATGAATGGACGCAAGCATCACATAAGCGTAGAGCCAATAAGAAAGAATTGGAAAAAATGCAGGGACCCTTGCCTGCAAAGGTGGGGAAGACATCGTACCACCAATTTAGAGATGGTCATCCAATGAGGGCTACCCACGTCGTCAAATGCAACTTTGACCAGTTAAAAACCGTTGTTCCCAACATAGTAGGTGGGGCCCTGCCTAGACGAGACGCAGGTAATCGCGAATATTACTGCTGTACCATGCTCACTCTTTTCTTTCCCTGGCGCGAGGCTTCGTGTATCAAAAATGCGTCAATGACATGGGAGGTCGCCTTCGATGCTTACAGATTTACGACGCGACAGAAGCAGCTTATGTGTAATTTCAATCTCAGATACGAGTGTCTCGATGCTCGTGATGATTTCCATGCTCAGTTAAAAAAGAAGCAACTTCAGACTAGAACTCCTTGGCTCAATGGTGGTGATTCAGATGATGACAGTGACACAGATTTTGTCAGAATACCACCAACTGGACGAATTGATCAGGGGTTTCATGGAAAGGCTTATACTACCTCCCTTAGAATGATGAATTCCATTTCAACTATACTTGCAAAAGCCGGATGGTTGGATCAGTGCACAGAGCTTCCCAGAAATGCATATGTCAAACTCTGCCCTGAACAGATTCCCGGGTCGAGCTGGTCCAACATTGTGAAGAACCGTTGCTTAGCAATATTTCGTTTAAAATTTGCAAGTTATGTTCCACCTGTGGACATAGATGATGCATCGGGAGGTAATATTAAACATGTGCGTCTGGTTAGAGTACTCCACGCAGAATATTTCAGAAAAGACTTCAAATCAAAAGAGATGGAAACAAACCAACTGATAGATGTTACAATTTTGCTCTTCTCTCTTAACAATGAGCAGGAAAGAGCCTTTAGAATAATAGCAAATCACAGTTCAGAACCAGCAACTGAACAGCTGAAGATGCACCTTGGAGGCATGGGTGGCACAGGGAAGAGCCAAGTAATTCAAGCACTCATCCATTTTTATGGCCAGAGAAAGGAGGATCATCGTTTCGTGGTCCTTGCGCCAACAGGAACGGCAGCAGCACTCCTGAACGGCTCCACTTATCACAAGGCTCTTGGGATTTCTCGAAAGAATGATGTGGGTCAGGATTTTTCAAGGAATGAATCGGCTATTCTAAATGATGTACGGGCACGATTACAAGGGGTTGAATACATTTTTATTGACGAAATATCAATGATTGCATGCCATGAGTTGTATTCGATCAGCGCTAGGCTCGCGCAGATAACAGGTAAACACGATGCACCATTTGGAGGTATGAATTTTGTGCTCGCTGGTGATTTTGGTCAATTGCCCCCTGTGTTTGGCTCGCCATTATTTGATGGGCAGGTTGAGAGATATGTGAATTCCAGAATGTCTGTACGGAGTCAGGAAACAGTGATCGGGAAGGTCCTCTGGCACCAGATCACAACGGTGGTGATGTTGGTGGAAAACATGCGACAGAAGACCCAAACAGAGGCTGACGGTAAACTACGAACCGCTTTGGAAAACATGCGTTATGCGTCTTGCACACCTGAAGATATTGCTTTCCTTCGGACTTTGATCGCAGGAAGATGCGAAACATCGCCCCGTCTGAGTGATCCCCGGTTCCGCAATGTATCCATCATAACTGTGAGAAACAATCAGAGAGACAGAATAAATGAAGAAGGCTCCCGTAGATTTGCAGAGGATCACAATCTAGAACTCACAGATTTCTACTCGCTAGATGAACTGGCTGGTGGAGATAGTCACAAAACCAAGCAGCGCAGACGGAAGAGAGGTATGAAAAAAACAGACGCCTTGAAAGAACCTACCCTCAGCGGTTTGACCAGGGCTGACCAAGAAGCACTTTGGGAATGCCATCCACATATGAGTGACCACATGCCTGCCAAGTTATCTTTGTGCGTGGGTATGCCCGTGATGATTCGACATAACGAAGCAACAGAGCTTTGCATTACAAAGGGCCAAGAGGCCGTCGTTGTCGGATGGGATGCAGTAGCTGGACCCTATGGACGCCAAGTTTTAGAAACACTGTTCATACAGCTCTTAAAGCCTCCGAAGGATGTACAATTGGCTGATCTCCCAATGAATGTGGTTCCTTTGACAAAATTGACAAACAGCGTCCAATGTAAAGCCAGGAGTGATCAACTGCTGCAAATCAAACGCCAACAGGTTCCGGTCCTCCTTAATTTTGCGATGACAGACTATGCATCACAAGGCAAGACAAGGCCTGACAATGTGGTGGACCTTGGATACTGCCGCGACCACCAGTCCTACTATACTGCACTGTCGAGGAGTTCCAGCGCAGCTGGTACTGCTTTGATCCAGGATTTCTCCAATGTCAAAATCACCCATGGAATTTCAGGTTGGCTGCACCAGGAATTCCGAGAACTCAATGTGCTTGATGAAATTACCCGCCTTCGGTATGTAAATTGCCTTCCTGATGGTATCGCTGGTCCACTTCGAAACCCAATGGTTCGGGCCTACTATCTTTGGATGGAAGATGACAGAGACGACGACAATTGGCATTCTGCAATACGATACAAGTCATGGGAAGCAAGGATAAAGCCTGTGGAACAAGATGCTACTTGGGATAGCGCAATGTTTGAGGCATTGCGCAAATTCAATAAAAAGGATGGTGATTCATTGAAACGTGGCCCCTCTGATGGAGATGTGCTAGAGAAACCACATCCAGCCATTAAGATTCCCAGAACAGAGCCTGTTCCTGAGTCCTTCGTGGCACGGGGTCTCACATGGGACAGCAAGGACTATAGCTGTGCCTACGATAGTTTATTTACTGTACTGTATAACATATGGATAGATGCGCCACATTTGTGGTCAGAGCGTTTCCAGAATCTGTCTGGATCATTAACGCTGCTCACTGAGGGGTTCAACCGAGTACAGACTAAATCTAACACCATGGAAGCTGCTCGCGATGCTGTCCGGCTGCAATTGAATCACTTCGATGGTACACAGTTTCCCATGGGCACAACCTACACATGTCTTTCCACATTAACCGATATAATGATGACGAACAGGGAGAACCGTATTTCTGGTAAGACTGTACTGAGATGTGAGGCCTGTGGATATACACTGCAGATCAGCGAATGCTTTCAACTCAAAGACACAGGACCGCTTCAAGATGGTAGACATGAAAGAGGCCACATATCGGACTGTCTAGGATGGCATCTGTCTGATGACCAAAAAACAGGCCTTCTTCCGTGCACTAGGTGTCCATCTTCCAGTGGGAACCTGCGGAAGTTAGACTTCTCAATGACTAGATTGCCATACATAATGCTGAACACAGATTGATTCATAATAAACACAAGCTTGAGTTATTTTACTGACATGTTCGACACCATCTTCAAGCTTCGAGGCATCGTTTACGGCGATGGTGACCATTTCGTTGCCAGAGTATTTACTAGTGACGGCCACATATGGTATCATGACGGCATGACGATGTGTTCTGGATGTATTGCAGAGGGACATATAGACCAGGTCCCCGACACTGAATGGCTGATGACTTGTTCCCGTGGGTACAGTTGCCGCAAAGCAGTACTTGCTGTATATGGGCGTGATTGATGTCATGATTTTCATCCTGGTACATGTTATCACCTATTCCTGGTTTTGTTTTACATTTTCCTCTTCGTTCTTTATGGACTACAAATTTAAATAATCAAATAACATGTTGTCTTAATAACCCCTTACATTCAGGTCTTAATTAAGGCATGTATCTAAGCACTAGGTCCCCGTAACCTCTTCGAATACAACACTGGAATGTGTATGGGGTCGGTACAGTAGCATGTATATTTTAAAGCCTGCGACAATAATATCTGTAGAGCAAATACAGTGAGCACGTGATCAATGACGTTTAATGAGACCAGGAGCCCCTTTGACGTCATAGGTCACGTGTCCAATATATATATACGGACTGATGATTACTATATTACTATTACTATACTATTGTGAGATCGTTGTCACACGTTTGCTCGTCCCAATCTCCTCCGCTTTCCCAACGGCTTCCCTCACTCTTTTCTTACTCTTCCCTTCCCTTCATGCCCTCCCACGTCGCATCGAATAAAGGAGGGTTGCACACTCACACGTCGTGCCTCAACATTTTGCCACTTATTTACTATCGTCCTCGAAGCGCGGGTATCATTCGATCAATTGTTATTCGCGTGTCTGCAACTACCGTTTCATCTCTTTGCGTGTTTAACGTTGCTCAACCCTTCCCCCTTTTTTTCTCATTGTCTTTTTGTCTCCATGTCCCAACATCTATAATCCATTCCGTGTCGCGTGGAAGTCCTCGTGAGTGCTCCATATGCAGGCAGTCCACACCGAGTAGCTCGCCCGGCATAAAACGAAAAACCAGCGTTCTCCCATGCTGTACACTGCTTAGTCAAAGAGTCCGTAGGCGGTAAAATATTCTCATCTATGCAGCATTATAAACTTCCACAACCAATGTCACATACACAGAATTACAGTAGTAAACGACTAAGACCTGTGCCAAAGCGAAGCGAGGCTGATTCTTGTATTAATAACTCATTTCTCAAATGACGTCGTGACCCCCACGTCATTAAACATCATAAGTACTTCAAAATTTTTTAAGAACCCGGGCTTCGAAAAAAATCACCACATTCGTTTTCTGGATCTAAACTGAGTTTGTAACTTATTTATGTAAACTCAAATCCAGGCAGTTGTATTTCCTTGAGCTGTGTATCAAGACAGAATGATACATAGTGCAATATGGAAAAACCCGATAAAAATCCACAGAGTTGGTCAAAGATTTTCCGATGTCCTTCGACGTCATCGTTTCAACTCGGCCATTCTAGTCTCAACCTTTCTGCAAACAGCTGTAATGCAATAATAAAAAGTGTTTGACAACGTCGACTTTTAACCAACAGGAGACCATTTCTCGAACGCTTCAGATGTATGCGATTGTGAAATAATTATTTAATGGCCTAACATTTTTTACTTTCAGACCATCGTATCATTGAAAAATTCTCTCCTTATTGGATTATCTGTCGGAACAGTTTATGAACAGTGCTTCGCCAACGAAGTGGACACTACTTACCATGGTTTGCATCGGAGATGGGAAGGTTCATGGTCATAGTTGAATCACCATAAATGATGATTGTGTCCACACGGCCCATCCCAACGACTTCTATGAGATGATAATCAGTACATGGCAAATCTGATTCAGAGTAAAACTCGCACCATTCACCTCCCTTGTCTCCCTAGCCACTATCCTGCCCTAACCATCATCCCTGGCCGTTGTTACTGGCGCCAGTCCTTGTTGCATCAGTGCGTAGAGATGGTCGATCCGATTGTTGCTAGATCGTGCTGATATTAGCTCCATATATATTGAAAACCCGGTACTTACATCTGGTCGACCCGGGATATAAAATCCTGACGTATGCCATCCATTTCCCGGGTGGCAGTTAACAATGCGACGATGCCAACAGCGAAAAAGCCAATCGTGAGCACTCGGGAAAGTTAGTAGGAATTATCGGAACTATAATTCACTCACGAAGTAACTCGAGGTTTATCCGCACCATACCCATCTTAAATTCTGGCAACGGATGTCGCTATTGCATTCCAGGCTCGCTAGCGCCTGGCAGCCAGTGGCCGGACCCTGCCGATCAGATTGATGATCAGATCGGCAGAAACCTAATCTAGTGATAGAGTCGATGATCGCATCAGCTGTATATTGCACGGACATCAGGCCGACATTGATCTGTCCCAAGCAAATTCTGCTGTTCGGTGAGCTTGCAGTGCGTCCAATCTGCACTTCAAGTGCTTGGGAAATATCCCAATTTATTTATTTGATCTGTTTATTACATGTATATGTGTTTCATAATACGTGTAGTCTGAGGGAGTTGTGCTAAAATAATCTCATGTTGCGGAAGAAAGACATGCTCCTGCAAGCAAGCAATATAGTACCCCCCCCCCACCTTCAGCGGGGACTCGTTTTGCCATGCAGAGCAGTGGCCTTCATCCGCAAGTTCAAATGGATGGTTTACAAGGGAAGCTCTTAATCCTGATCAAGAACTGCACAATTTAACAGTTAGATAGAGCGCGCTGTCTCTAATAATACAACTGCAAAGGTTGTATTCAAGAAAACAATGTATTCGTCAAGTTTAACCGCTCGGAACAGTTATACAATGTATTTTTATATGGAAAGTCACCAGGACTTGTCTCTACAATGGTTGCGCCTACAATAAGACGTTGTATTCACAATAGAATACCCAGTAAGAGCCACCAAAACTCTTTACAGGACGTCCACAATAGGACCAGGATCAGGAAGGTCACCAAAACCTTAAAACAAGTACAAGACAAACTCTTTGTCTGGTTTAGCCACTCAGGCAATAAGCGCGCCACTCAGGCTATGCAAGAATACCACTTAGGCAACAAGAACTCAAGGCCACTCAGGCAAAACGGGTCAATTCACTCTAAGACTTAAGATTGCGATAATATGCGAACTCTATAGTCAAAAGCTTTCAATAATTTAATTAAGTAATCGCGCGCGAGGCCAGTCGCTCTAGATCACTAATTCTGAAGTCAAAATGATGAAATATACAAACACACTATGGCTACTGGCAATAGCTAAAGGTGCAGCAGGGATCACAACGTCTTGCTTCCCTTTCTGCCCATTTTCTACTACTTATATACTACTCAAGCTGGGAATCTTGTATCCGAAATCATGAATCTCATCAAGGTGGTTGCCTTATCCACAGGATTGCGCAACAAATCTATCCGACAAGCTCTACGCATAGTGCGCGCACTCTGTACAAGTTTCTACAGTAGAAGGAGCCAAGCAACCAATTTGTATCAAAAGATCTGATCATAGTAACCAAGCGCGCTGCTTCTACAGTGATCAGCATGTGATTATCAAGGTATACAAGGCTCGCGCTCTGTCTGTCTGTCTTTCTCTTTACAATATCGCATTTGTTCTAGTGCAATGTGCTGAACTCGCATTATTCTAATCTAAATTGTATAGATCATGTCTGCACCTTTAGTTTCTTTGGAGCGCGACTGGTTCTATGCATTCTCCACTCTCTGATGTGGTAGTTAAGATCTGGTGATCATGATACAAGCCGCATAGCTCGGTTATTGCGTTTATCATATGATATTAGGTCGCTCTGGGCCAGGTCGAGTCTAGACACTTCAATGATCATCAATCGGTTGACGGAATCTGTCAGATCTAAATCTAATGTGTTTATGACACATCAATAGTTGCCAAATATGGGCGCGCAGCCTCGCGCTCTCATAGTATAGTCATTTCTTTAATTCCCTGTGCTCTGTGACCGTTAAACCAATAGAACAATTGTTGTAATCCTTTTATAGATGCTTTTGGGCTTCAAGACCCCTGCTACACATTGTATGTAGAAACTTCACAAGGGTGAATGTTATTAAAGAGTTTTACCCACTATTGATTAAGAGTGATTGTTCTATTTAACCAACCGACTCAATATCAAACAGAGTGCACTCTTCAATAGAGTGGTTTCCTTGAACTGCCTCAGGAAATGAATGCACCAGGCTCGCGCTATCATTACCATGATGTTTAGAGCGCGCTCTTGCTGTTAGACAAGAGAGCTCTTCAATTATACATGCAAAACACAAAAATACACGGTGAGCTAGTTGCGAGTCTCATCAGCGAACGAGAATGGCTCAACCCTCCTTGTTCCTTCTTGCATTCTTGGACGTGAACAAGGAGGCGTTGAACCCTCCTCATTGGTTTTCAACGTATTTGGACACGAACGAGGAGGGTCACCCTCAAAAACAAGCCGTCTATGCTCGTTTTCGAAGGTGGTTGTTCCTCACAGATCCCACCACCCTCCACCCTCGAAAACGAGCACACACGGCTCGTTTTCGAGGGTGGTTGTTCCTTGCCAATACCACCGTCAACTCCCCCCTCGAAAACAAGCCGCGTGTGCTTGGTGGTTGCTTGCCCATGCCACCACCACCCCTTGAAAACGAGCCACATATGCTTGTTTTCGGGGGTGGTTGTATGTAATGTGTATATTTGATATGATATTATAATATTGTTGTCATATGACTATGAGACCCAAGATGTTTTCTACAGGGCGTTGCCGTTGTAGGGAAGGGTTGCACCTTGTGATGGAGAACTCGACCTCCAGTGTCGCGGTCTGAGAGAGTGAGGGAGGTGTGGAACGGTAGTGGCACCCAGTGTGGTTGTCTCTTGTTTCGAGCGAGCTCTAGATTTATATGCTGCAAGGGTGGAGAATAAGGTTGAGGGTCACGTCCTTCCGGACGCTGTGGGCAAACGCAGTTGCCTAACACTCTGTTGGTCAGATTCAGACCTAACACTCTTCTCTACTGAATTCAGGGCTGATTCGACGGCCCACCGCGATACACAGATGGGCCTCGTACTCCTGGATATGTCTCCCCTCAGTCGAATTATACCGTGGATGGCAGCTCAAACAATATGTATACAGCTGACCAAGATCCAGCCGCCGCTTGCTACAACACCAAGTTCTATCTGTCCCCGACCTTTTCGTATGGTCAACATACCCTGATCGTAACCAATCTCCTCAATTCCGATTCATTTTTCATCGACTACTTCCTGATTACCAAATCCAATACCGATACATTGTTCTCTCCAACGGTGGTTACCGTCACTAGTACTACTATAGCAGACCTAGCCAACCGGACCTCTGTGAGCATCGGGAACCCCAATCACTTGAGTTCAAATACCGGCACCATCGTTGGCTCTGCCCTCGGTGCAGCCCTTCTCACTATCATCGCTGTGGCATTCATCCTCTGGCTCCAGCGCCGGAATAAGCGAAACAAAAACGAGCTACTATTCGATTCAACAGGTAAGCTCTTTCTTTCCGCGAATTTCCATGGTTGCATCTCTAATTGAATCATCCATTCTTCGAGACGACCGTCAAGAATCGGTGCCAGCGTTGTCCTACACCCAATTTTCCAGTGACACACCAAACCTTACGGCGGTCAGCAAATGCCCAACGTTGACGATGCCTTGCCTCCTCCCCCAGTTTATACCTCGGATGTCTACCAATCTGTACATCCTGTCCAAGGCTCTTCAATGCCCTCTTCAAAGCTCATCAACCTAAGCTACAATATCAATTCCAGAGCAGGTCATATTTTCGGGTATGGACTATGTAGAAATTTGATTGTATTTTCGCTACTACCATGCATGATACTTGCGGATGGGACAATTTCAAGAAATAGTTGTACATTCGATCTACGAAATACAAAAGCAACAAAGTATATACTTTGAGGAACAAAATGGGCCAAGATAGCATTGCGAAAGCAAACGAGACATTGGTCAGTAAGTCATAGATGAGCATAATCATAGAAAAAATTCGGCCTATACTCTGATCGTCCTCGGTCGGTTCTGAGGGACAGGAGTCCTTCCCCCTGGCGTTCTTCCTTTCGGACGAGGACGGCTGAGGCGAAGGGTATTACCAGGTCTATAAAAGAATGAGTTTCATCACGAAACAAATGAACGAAGTTCACCTACGTCATAGTAGTCCCCGTTCCAACCAAATTCTCCTTCCCGACAGCAACATTCTCCTTGTGATCCGATGATTTGCCTGTGCTGCGCTTCGACCACCCCAGAGCAGTTCGTCGGGCAGTGGAAGCAACACGAGGTCGATTGTTCGTAGACTTCTTCTTGGCATCCTTCACGTTGATGGTGTTTAGCACAAGCGGGGAGAAGGGTTTGAGTATATCGAGCGTCGGGGCGGCAGGAGTGTTCGAGCAGACTGGAAGTTCGCAGAGAACCGAAATGGAAGTGGTCGAATTCGATTTGTCTACCTGGATCTGGTCCTTCGTTATATTCATTGTTACTGAGGATTTGGATATGTGACTGGCAGAATAAGCCGAAGGTCGAGAGGAAATACAGGATTGAACACGACACGGGCGAAGTTCAGAGGGTAAAGGGCCGTAGCTCTGGACAGAGTGTTCGAGAAGAGCCTGCATTTACACTGTCCAAGGGCAGGGCCTGGCCCTCTTGGCCCTGTGGCCGGCCCGGCCCTGCCCTGTTTGGCCCAGGGCCCTCTTTCAGATATTGTAGAGCAGACTGCCAAGAAATTGGTAAATGCACATTGAATTCACATATTATATTGATAGTGCTTATGAAATATCTATCTCATACTATACTGATGTCAAATATCTTGGAAAATACAGGTATTACATGTTTATATTTAATTATTCTCACTTCAGTCATAATTTTTCAACACTTATCTTGTTTAAAAGACTTCTGTTGCTTATAGAGAGCTATACATTACAGCTAAATCAGTAGTATAACTGCCTTAGATACTTGTTTTTTCTGTTTAATAATATGTGTGTCTAAATATAGAGGGTCGGGGTCGGGGTCGGCCCCAAGGGTCAGGGTCAGAGCCAGCAAAAACAGGCTGGCCCTGGCCCGGCCTGGCCCCTGGACAGTGTACCTGCATTCCTGCGGGGTGATGAAGGGGTTGGAACGTTAGGCAAGGTATTAGCTAGGGAGAAATGCGACTTGAACAGGAATCGAAAACTCACATTGAAGTGCGAAAATGGAGAACAGAGTATCCATCCAGGTCCTCTTGCTCTCCGAAACCGTATTCTCTGCCTCATCGCGTAGTGCATAGAATTTTCGTAGGGCAACGATGCCTCGTTCATCATCCCAGACTGACCCCTCCCCTTTCGAGTGAATTGACAATGTATCCGAATCGACGACGAAAATCGGTTGACGTCTGGTCATATCGTCCATTTTTGATGCAACCGACTTGGAGGGACTTGGTCCGACTTCCTCCTCAATAGTCTCATAGACCGAGGACCGAGATACGTGGGTCCCAGAGTAGTGTCGACAATGTCCTTTGCCTCGGGCATGGGCACGGGCACGGGGTCTTTCCGTGTTGGATAGAGGATGAGTTGCATTTGCGAGGGCGATAGTGAGCTGACTGAGATCAATGCTTGATTGGGACCCCTCAGAAATCGACGAGCCATCGGAGGAAGAGAGAGGCACCTGAGCTTGAAGTGCAGGTGCTTGAACGGGATCTGGCCAGCAGGGGACGAGTGAAAACAGGCATGCAGACTACAAACTCATCAGCACTGATGGCAGCAATGAAGACTCTAAAAAAACTCACAACCAGATGTATCTTCTCCATCAGCAACAAAGCAGCTGTCCTCCAAGCTCTGGCGTTCCAACAACCCTTGCTGTGCCTTAATCATTCTCTCGTCTCCGAATTGGAACGACGATGCAATGGACGGTTTTTCGACGATACAAGCCTTGTTGGGTGATTCATGGCGTTCTACGTTCTTGAACACCTTCGCTTCTTGTATAGCCGAGTATTTACGCTTCTCGATGCGAACGCACAGGGATGCGTCCATCAGGGATACAAGAGAGCGGTGACGGACATCATGATGCCCCCCACCCAGCATCTACAACTGGTTGTCAGTGCAACTCGTGAGCAATAGGACTCACACTTACGGATATCATGGTATCATCCTCGTGCACAGGACCGTGACTGCTGTTCAAACTGAGAACCGACAAAGGGCGGAATTGATTAGGAGGGAGAAGTTCAGCGGTGTAAGAGTGCGACATGTCATCACCAAAAACGGAGTCAGACGAGACTAGGGTACGGTTAGTAACACGCTATTTCCTAACATATGTTAATAAAGGGTGTTAGTAACATGTTATTAACACGTTACTAACTTAGGGGTCCCGGAGACCCAAAAAACCAGTGTTAGAAATGTTAGAAATATACAGTGGGTTATTGTGTTTGATGAACAAAATTCAGGGCCAAATGGTGCCACATTGTCTACCTCTGCAGTGTAAACCTCAACGTAAACCTACGTAAACTCATCTGTACGAGATGGCCGGTTATTACCCTGCCCCGGAGACGCTTTCTCCGGAAAACTTTGCGCTGATTCTCACTAGGCTCAAGCTTCTTCTCGACAATCTGCCCGTGTGACGATGGAGGTACTATTCAAATTGATGCAAGCGATGACTTGGATGCTGATTCATCTGACAACGATAACCCTAACTCTGTAGAACTTCCTGACTCCGATGACTTGGAGTCCTCCATTCTTCCTGTCGAATTTCTCATTGATCAAGATATTGATATCGACTCAGTAGCACTCCTCGACATGATTTCCGAAAAGGATATTGCCTCCCAGCCTACAACGAGCATCAATGCAGGCGAGCCAATACCTTCATCTCAGCCTCGGCCAACTTTGACAGTGGATGAAGCTTTTGCAATGTGGGAGTAGTTTAATACCCTTCTGGTACATCTTTGACACTTGATGAGAAGTTGTAGCAGCTCATTTTTGGTCTACAAAAGAATTTTGAGGATTTCTAACATGTATTTCTGTTACTAACAGTGTTAGAAATTCAATTTTAACATGTTACTAACACAGTTGTTAGAATATGTTAGAATATGTTAGTAACAGGTGTTAAAAATGGGGTTTCGAGCCCCGATGTTACTAACAAATGTTAGAAACGGTTCGGCAATTTCTAACCGTACCCTAGACGAGACAGAGCTCCGTTGACCAGTTTTCTCAAATAGCAAGTCTTCCACGGAGGACCTCTGCTCATCGTCCAAGATCAAATCATATGAGGCGGTGTCACGCACCACTTCGTTTTCTCATAAAGCGAGAGTCAAACCTTTCTAATCAGTTAGCCGCCAATTTTAAAATTATGTTAAACCACTATTCAAGCTCACTTACCTGAGTGGTGATCTCTTTGATCTTTTATCTCTCATATTTAAATTCCTTTTATTGCAAAGCGCTGGTCCTTTGGACTGCAGACAGAGCAATAAGCTTGGTTACACTTATCTTCCCATTTCTTTTAATCTTTAATTATCTTGTTTGGACTTAGCAGACTGTTCAGATATTCAGTTATCTGATCGGTCACCTGATTTCATTTCATAATATTTTCTCACAACCAGTCTGCTGTGCAAGGCTGCATATTATTAAGCGATTGCTGTGTCAATTGCCAAGGCACCTGTAGGCTTCCATCTAGATCCATAGAACACTGTAGAAACTCCCGGAATACCGTAGAATACAGTAGAACTATGACTAAGCCTTCTGGAAGATTCTTTTATAGATCTATCGTACGATCTGGATCTGACAGAAAGGTATAAATAGCTAGCCAGCACGTGCAAAATAGTAGTCCAGTTTATTTCTTTGTAACCCCCCCCAAAGTTCCTTGACTCACTCCTCTAATTCGCCCACTGTTTGCTCACTGCACAAGGCAGCGACCAACTACCCCTGTTCACTGTTGACTGGTAAGTAAGCCCAGCTGCAGTTGAATCTCTCTTAGCCTCCTTTCTCCTACTCTTGTCACTGCACACGGCAGTGTACTCCTACGTCTCGTCGCTGTTGAACTTGTATCGAAGGCAAGTCACAGCTTAGTCTCAAGTTAAGTCAAGTATAGTTTTAGTATTTTTCTCACTGCACACGGCAGTCATCCGAAGTCCTTCACTAACGTCACAAGCATCCTACTCAGTCCTTTTAGCAGTCTTGGCACAGTCGCCAACAACGTCAAACCTAGTTCCAAGAATAGCCACTTAGTCTCACGCTCACTGTCACCTATAGTCAGGTCGCACTACTTTTAGTCACTCCTCCTTCACTGTCAACAACACTCTCAGCCCTAGCTTTGTAGAACGTAGGCAGTGGTTTCGTACGGAGATAGGAGACACTAGATGATAAATAAGATAAAACCTCAGTGGGTGGTAACACACTAAGTACAACTGAAATACCTAGATGATAAATAAGATAAACTATGGTATGTCAGTAAGATACAATAAGAAGAAATATCGTAAGACTTACACCTCAGTGGGTGGTAACACACTGAGGTGGAACGGTAACTAACTGTCCGTGATATCAGTAACGTCACAACGTGACATAAATAATCAAATATAAGATAAATGATAAAAGGAATACGCGTCCGTGGCGTAATAACTTAACACTCCCCCTCGTTATGGACGTGGTCACATAACATTCAACTCGGCACGGAACCTCTCGAACTTGACTCGAGCGAGAGACTTGGTGAAAATGTCGGCAACCATCTTCTCGGTTGGGATATAGAGCAACTCGACGTCGCCAGAGGTAATGGTTTGGCGGATAAAATGGAAATGTACATCGATGTGCTTGGTACGACTGTGGAAAGTGGCGTCCTTAGATAAACGGATGGCACCTTGGTTGTCACAGTAGAGAGTTGTTGGTAAAGATAGATTGTGGAGGAATGAGAACTCCTTGAGGAGTTTGTGGATCCAAAGAATGTCCTTGGCAGCACCAGTGAGTGCAACGTACTCAGCTTCTGTGCTCGAAAGGGTGATAATAGGTTGTTTCTTGGCACTCCAAGATATGGTTCCAAGACCAACGAAATAAGCATACCCGGAAATAGAATGACAGTGACGTTGGGAAGCCCAGTCAGCATCCGAGAATCCGACGACAGTCGTATTACCTCCCAAAACGAGTTTGAGGTGCTTTGTACCGAGTAAATAGCAGAAGACACGTTTGACCGCCTTCAAATGGGTGGTACGTGGTGACTCGAGGAACTGGGAAAGCATCGACACAGCAAAAGCTATGTCGGGTCGGGTCATAGTTGCGCAATACATGAGGGAACCTATCATTTCACGGTAGGTTGTCTTTTCGGCGGGTGTGAGAAGTGTCGGTGAGACGCTAGGAGAGTCAAAGTGATAATCCGCTCCAGGTTCCATGGGTGTGACGTCAGGACGGGCATCGGAAAGTCCGAAACGAGCTAAAATTTGCTCGACATAGGCTTGTTGACCCAAGGATATGGTTTTGTCCTTGAGATTTCGAGTAACACTGACTCCGAGAAGCCAGTTGATGTCGCCGAGATCAACGAGCTCAAAATGGCTGTTTAGTTTGGATTTCGTTTTGGTTGACAGTGTGCGGGAATTTGTGACAATAGTAAAATCGTCCGTAGCGGCAGCAAGTACGAGGAAATCGTTGCCAGTAACCTTATAAAAGGTAGCTTCATCAGCAACGGATACTTTGAAGTGAAGAGATAATAAAATCTTCTTTAATTCTTCGTACCAGTGGTGTGCGCCTTGTTTTGTCCCGTACAATGGCCGTTTGAGTCGCAAGACAACCCGTTTTCCCGATTTGGCAAGTTGTTTGAATTTTTCGGGGTGTTGGCGGAAGAGTTCGTAGAATTTTGGGATTTCCATGAAAACGATCTCGTCGTCGTGCATCCAAGCGTTTAGGTAAGCGTTCTTGACGTCGGCTTGTTCAATTATGATGTCGTTGCCATTTGCAGCACCTAACGCAAGAAGAATTCGAAGCGTTTGCGGACGGACCGTTGGCGCGAAGGTATCGGTGTAATCGACACCGAATTGCTGTCGAAAACCCTTGGCAACGAGTCTTGCCTTGTAACGGGAGACTTCGCCCTGTGCGTTGCGTTTACGACGGAGTACCCAGCGGCAGGGGATGATATTGGCGTCGTTGGGGGCTTCAATAAATTCCCAGGTACCGAGTTTCTCGATTTGGGCGAGTTCGGCTTCAATTGCGGACTTCCAATCATTTGATTCCGGTCCGTTGATCGCGTTTTCGACGTTCGGCTGATCTCCGGTTGCTGACAAAGCATACACAGCCTCACGGAAGCAAGATGCCAGCGCATCGTCTTCTTCGACGTTGTCCACCTCCCCTTCACCATCTCCATCGACAATGAGGGTTGTTTCGTCAACACGAGGTCTCGTGGCTGTGCGCCTCGCCTTTCCACGTCCGTATTCGTCCGGATCGAACTGTGGGAGTCCGCTGAGGGAATTTCGGCGGGGTTTGGGAATAAAGGATGGTTGTGAAGGCATGGGCGCTGTTTCATGGGCGATTTCGGGTACGTTTTCGTCCGTTTTCTCAAGATTCTCGGGTGCTGATGATGTGGCATCTGTGTTAGCAACCGTTGGGTTCGAAAAATCCAGGTTTACAGGTTCCTGGGTGGTCTCCCCCTCGAACACAACATCTCCCACTTCGATGACGGCCTCCTTATCGAAGTACACGTCGCGTTCAACCGCGATTTGACGGCGCCGGGGAAAATAAAGGCGATAGCCCTTTGATTCCTCATCGTACCCCACGAAATAGCCGTCGATAGCTTGTGGGTCAAGTTTTCCGGCATCTTTGACCTTTACCCAGACAACTGCACCGAAAGCTAACACTCTTTTTAGGTTGGGCTTTTGCCTAGTAGCCCGTTCTATTGGAGTTATGCAGCCAGGTAGTGCCCTGGATGGTTAGGTTAGTGGATAGCCTCCGCCCACAAGAACGGCGGCAGGTTTGCTGCGAAAAGCATGGTGCGGGCACTTTCGACAAGGGTTTGGTTGAGGCGCTCAACAACACCGTTGGATTGCGGGGAATCATGGACGTTTAGGTGGCGAATAGTCCTGACGTCCTGAAGGTACGTCGTAAAGTCTCCATCCAAGAACTCTCCCCCACGATCACTTCCCAAGCAGGCTATGCCACTCGGGTTACGATGGACCTTCACCCAGGCCTCGTAGTGCTTGTAGGATTCAAAGGCATCGGATTTTGCCTTCAAAAAGGCAACACGCGGTTCACGGGAGTATAGGTCCTCAAACATTTGGGCGAAATGATGGCCTCCGATAGATTGAACTTGGACCGGACCCCAAAGGTCAGTGACGACCTTTTCCCCATACTTTGAGTATGTCGTTTCACTAACTTTGGAAAAAGCTTTACGATGGGCCTTTCCTCGTACACAGGGTTCACAAAAAGAGGGAGTTGGTGACGAATCCAGTTCGACACCTTCGACGGCACCTTCACGGACCATCTCTCGCAATGTCTGGAAATTGACGTGCCCCATACGGCGGTGAAGCTCGTTGATGGAGATCGGACCACTTGCAACGTTGGCATAGTGTTTCGGAGGTTCAGGACCATGGATAGCCGAAGAATCAAGACGGTAGAGGTTGTTGACCCGTGGAACAGAACCAAGAATGGTACGGTATGGCCTTGGACTGCGAATTTTACATTCACCGTCTTCAATAGTGAGGGAACAACCAGCCTTGTCAAGACAGGCAACCGAAACAAGTGTGAACGCCATTTTAGGTGTGTAGTAAACCTGTTTTAAGGTGATAGGAGGTCCATTCTCACCGTCTTTCACAGGAAGAGTAACGACGAGATCCCCACGTCCAATCGCGGAAAAGGTATGTCCATCGGCGGCTCGAATAGGCTCGGGCGAGATCGCCTCAAAATTAACAAATTTAAATTTGTCAGGAGAGAAGTGGCTGCTAGCGCCGCAATCGACGATGAGGTCGGTTGAAGACGAGACACCATATGCTTCGTGGTTATGCCCGGAGGTAATGACGAGAGAGGCGAAGTCTTCATCGTCAAGGGGAACAAAGTCTGTGGGGCCGACCGTGACATATGCATGGTTTTCTCCTTTCGACGAGCTCGCAGTAGCCGCATTTGCGGTTTCCTTCTTCGGCTCTTTGGATTTGGCCTCCTGCTTTTGTTTCCACCAATCCGGAGCTTGATGCTCCATTCCTCCACCTTTGGCAAAGCATTTTTTGTTGGTATGTCCCTTTAATTTGCAGTTCGTGCATTTAGGTCCTGACTTCTTCCCTTTTCCCTTGCTATCCTTGCCTTTGCCACCGTCGGAAGAACCTTTGGCCTTTCCATGAGCAGCGGCTAAAGCGGCATGGGATTTGTTGACGCTGGCCTCAAGTTTGATAGTATTGGCCTCCTCGACAAGATGCCAAATAAGGTCATCACTGGTAAGTGCAGTTTTTGTCTGTCGGGCGGTGGTACTCAAGGTCGTCAATAGCGGTTGATAACGTGTTGTTAGGGAAAGTGAAGTCTGGATATAGGCGTTGAATTGAACGTCGCTTATTGGAGAGCCAATTTCACTAAGGCGCTCGCGTAGCGTGTTCATGGTAGTGAGGTGAGTGCGCATGTCCTCGTTCTCCGCATAGCGGGCCATCTGAAGTTTGCCGAGTAGGTACTCTTCGAACTGAGCACCTTTGTTGCCATGTATCGAGGAAAGTTTCTTCCACAGGTCAGCAGCTGTCTTCTCCCCCTTGATCTGCAAGAACGAGGAATTATCAACAGTGTTGTAGATCAACTCGCGGACCTGAGCTTCCTTCTGTTCCCAGGAGTTGATGGAAGTCTCGTGCTTGTCGACATCATCATCAGAAAGAGGAGCAGTGGCAGTAGAAGATAAGTAAAACTTTCCGGCCTTCTCGACAAGATCAGCAGGCCTTAGCGCGGTCCCAACCAGGTGACGACGGAGTCCACGGGCTGTTGCAGCATTGAGAACCCGCTCGTGATAGGTCAGCCAGTTTTCGCCATCGCTGGCGAGTTTTGGGAGCTGAGTGACCTTTATGGTCGTGTTGTCACTAGTAGAGACGTCTTGTTGGCCCATAACCTGTAGAACGTAGGCAGTGGTTTCGTACGGAGATAGGAGACACTAGATGATAAATAAGATAAAACCTCAGTGGGTGGTAACACACTAAGTACAACTGAAATACTTAGATGATAAATAAGATAAACTATGGTATGTCAGTAAGATACAATAAGAAGAAATATCGTAAGACTTACACCTCAGTGGG
>Ga0307507_10004610_pt1 | contig 24040 bp, 21 predicted proteins | sample 7_EM_MG_FD_207223 | JGI IMG/M metagenome (GOLD analysis project Ga0307507, IMG submission 207223) | Populus trichocarpa ectomycorrhiza microbial communities from riparian zone in the Pacific Northwest, United States - 7_EM | ecosystem: Host-associated > Plants > Roots > Unclassified | place...
GAGGTGTTCGCACTTAAGAGTTTAGAGAACTTTGTTCGGTCGATACTTAGTTAGTATGGTTAGAAGATGTAGCCCGCGAACACTCAGACGCGGAATATAAATATCGAAGTGCCTCCCTCGCTTAAACGCAATCAAAAAAGCACCGGAGAAGAGATCTTATCAATATAATAAGTTTACGATTATTATTTCCTCATTTATCCTTATACTACGCGAGCAACTTAGTTACACTTTATCACGAGCTTTCCTAGACAAGATTCTCCGTCTAAAAAGACCAGTCAAGCATAAGGCCTAGCCCGGTATCATAAGTCACCTCACCGGCTACCCCTAACAGCGCCGCGGCGTGAATTCCATCCTAATGGTGAAAGGATCTATGCGGAAATGCACACCGCAGACTGGTGGTGGCATGTTCATATACAGCGCCATAACCTCCTTTACAGTAACATTGGCTGACTAATTATAGAAGACACTTCCACCTGGTGCGACTGTAGTTCCCATTATTGGTACCTCCGATCAGACCCATCCCAGCAACTTCTCCGGTGACAACATAGCGTGGCCTCTCTATTTTACACTCAGAAATCTTCCGTCAGCCTGGCGCAACAGCCCTGGATCACTGGCTCTTCTGCTTCTTGCACTATTGCCTGTCACCCCCAAACTCTCAATGTCCACCAAAGCAGATCAATACTAGAGACAAGTGAATGCCGACACACTGCAAGATCTATTCCAATTGATTTTTCCGCCCCTGCAGCACACGGCGCTTGACGGCATCCCAATTGATAGTGCTGACAGAATAGTTCGGAGATGCTTTTCAATCTTGTCTGCATGGGTTGCGGACCATATGGAAAACCTGACACTGCACAGGTTAAAATCGAACGCCTGTCCTTCATGTGAAGTGCCTGCCGGGAAATTAGGAACCAAGATCAAGAACTATCGAGCCCGAGATTATGCAAGATACGAACACTATGCATATGAAAACTGGTTCCCAGGCTCAAAGTCAGACAGCACCTAGGTCAAATTCCGCGGCCTTGGTATCAATTTAGGGCCAAAAGGTTTTCCATGGACTTTACCGGGTCTCAGGGCCTGACTTGCACACCCTGTATATACTCCATACGGTTTGTCTCAGATTATTTAAGCACATGATGGACTGGATCCAAGCCTTTCTCAAGAAACACGGGCGACTGCACGCTTTTGACGACGTTTGGAAGGCATTACCGCCGTACCCTGGGTTTAAGGTACCCAAAGAAGCCTACCGCGAGGTTGCGCAGTGGCAAGGGAAAGAGATGAGGAAACTGGGGCGCTGATTTTGGGAGTTCTCGCGGTGGCACCGTGTCAGCCACAGAGTTCACAAGTAATAACTTTGAAACATGCTCTCGGATGCGTCAGAGCGCTCGTCGACTTCAGTATGATGGCACAATACCGAAGTCACACCTCTGACACCATAGCTTATATGGAACATTATCTGGACCAATTTCACCGGAAGAACGGGATCTCCTTGGAGCTTCGAGTAACTAAGGGTACACTGGCCAAGGTTGACGAGCAATGGAGGGAGATACGACATCAGAGAATGCAGATGAGCCAGCCCGTGGCTCCCTGTAAACGGCGCCGGAGCCATGACGACGATCACAAAGAAGAGCATGAGCAACGTATGGACTTGATCCATCGCGAATCACGTTTCAACTTTATCAAGATACATCTACTAAGTCATTTTGGTGATCATATACGCCAGTTTGGCAACATACCGATGTATTCCACAGAGTTTGGAGAGCTCGCGCACAAGGAACAAATCAAGGACAAATGACGACAATCGAATTAAAATGATGCCGAGCGCCAAATCGTGCACAGCTACAGTCGTCATCACACCATCCGAATAAGATTATTGAACCTCAAGTCTCTTCAACGCCGCGGCACCGATCTCTCCACGAATATCCTGCAACATTTATAGGGTACAACAAGTGCGGTTACCGCCCCAGTCATCCGTAGGAGAATCCTGAAAGGGTGGCGGGACGATGTGTCCAATGTCTTGGATTTTGGTAAGGTGTCGGGGGTCTCCCTTGAGAGTATAAGTCGCGAATTGATCTCATATAGCCGGCATAAGCTGCCTACAGAGCGCCAGCTTCCTGAAAATCATGAGATACTTCAATCACTCCCAGTTGAAATACTAACCCAACTCGGAATACCGGTTGTGGCGTTCCAAGAAAGGGAGGTTTACAACATCGAGCGTGCGCGATGCACGGGCGCCCTAGACATCAGGAACCAGGAGAGTCGGAATGAGTGGGTTTGGGTCCAGGGTGGCTCTGAACAGAGTTATGGTGCGCTAAGGGGCCGTCTGCCGGCAAAGCTTGTGCCAGTGGCGCTCTGCAACATCATGGACTACACCAGTGAGAATGCTGTGCGTCAGGTCGCGGCTGTTCGGATGTTGAGTGCAGTCAACTCAGGATGCCCCTCGGACATACATGGCCTTGTTACAGTGCCGATGAGGGAGGATGTGTTAGGCACAGAGCCCCCAGAAGGATAAGGGGTCAAGTCACCCTACATCCGCACACCAACCTCTAAAAAAGACTTAGCAACACCACCCTCCAGCCCGAACGTTGGGACAATAGGTCACCATAGGTTGACTGGGAAGTTGCGTCCCTTCACGACAGACATCAGGAAAGAAGACCCTACTTGGAACACCGTATACGTGGTGGCCGTCCATCCGACCGGTTCCTGTTCGCAGGATCTATGAGAGGAGACCTCAGAGCACCTGATGCAGGTGAAAGCATCACAATCGGAGGACATTGCACAGAGTTACAACCACTACAAGAATGGGTATCGAAAAGTGGATCCAAAGTCATGGGACGTATCTACATCAGTTAGGCTTCCTCGGTCTGGAGAGACGCCCAGTAACCAGTAAGGAATGCACTATGCTCGGAATGGGAGTGGGGACCTCCCAAAGGGGTTGTTGGCAAGAGACCGATAACTATAGTCGAGACCATTGGTTGGATCAATAGGCAAGAGTCGTTTAATGCCGGTTACGACAAGTGAATGCCTCCTGCAGACCATGGCAAGACGGAGCCAACAATTTGAAGACTGGCCATCTTCTATCCCAGCTACTAATTGTCTGACATGCAAACACATGGAGATTATTCTTAAAACCATTTAGCAACGGATACATGCTCGGATAGCCGTCTAGGTGGACGGGCGCTACACCCTCCCCATGAGGGAGCCATACTGGGCAATAAGTTGCTCCAACGAGAGTAGAAAGATAACGGATGTTCAGGGTCAAGTCGAGCTCCGACTTCAAAGAAGTCGAGCTAGGTGAAAGAAAGATACTTAGTTATAGGACGAGATTATCTAGCCCGCAAACACCCAGACGGGGAATACAAATATCGAGGTGTCTTCCTAGCTGCTATCCTTTATCAAGCAACGGAGAAGAGACCTTAACAATATATACACGTTAAACAAAAATGTATCGTTTTACCTACTTTATATTTCTACTTTGACCTTCGTCTCCCTAGACGTATTCTCAGAAGTACCAACGAATGGGCTTAGTATATTCCCTTGTCCTTAGAATATTACTACCCCAATAAGGGTATATTGTTATCTCTAAGTTACCTAGACTCACGAGCAATATCAATCACCGAATACCAAATCGCAATTTTATCAACTCATTGAACCCCACCCCGACATACCTTTATAAACAATCAAACTCATTTTATCACTAGAAGGAAAGAAACACTGTCCTACTTCAAAAATGTCTAGGTATAACCCCTAGGGAGCAGGACTAGATCCCATGCAGACAGAAGAACTCTCCAAGTCCCAAGCTGCAATGATAACATCGCAAGACAAAAGGATCGCTTGATCCACTGATACTACACTATCCCCCGCTCTGCCACGCAGGGTCTTCCATCGGGCCGCGATGAGACGGTCCTAGTCCCAACAGTGTCACAACCCCGGCGAAGCTATATTAAACCCCGAAATGTCCAGACGAATGGATCGCATCAACCGAAGTCTACACCTTTACGAGGACAATCTAACCCAAAGCATCGACCCGGAACACCTCGCATTCCAATCTCTTCCACCTCAAATCCAACACTTGGTACGGGAACTGGACAAAGTAAAAAGAGAAATTACAACAGGCGCAAAATATATTGGAACCGAGGTGGAAGAAATAGATACCAGCATGCTGCAGGTGGAAGCAGCAACAAAGGGGCTGCAAGATGCGCTCAAAAAGGTCAGTGGTAGGATGGACGGACAAGACAACCATCAAACCCAACATGAACAAGTCACATGACACCTCCACCAAACCATACAAGGGGAAGGAGTGGCGGCAATTGGCGGGAACGAACAGTTAGGACAGGAACTCCTGGACACCAAAGCCCAACATCAACGAGAACTACAGAACCACGAAAGAATACTCAACGCTATGATGGCTGAATTGGAGGCAAACAGAGAAGCCAGAGAAAGACAGGAAAGCCAGATCGCGGAGTTAACCGAAACGGTTACCTCCTTGATGGGCCAAGTAAAAGGCAAGCGACCAAACACAACCCCGGAACGGAGGGCCAGAGCAGGAGGTGGAGCTGGTGGACGACGATCCCCTACAATGCATGGGGCTGCGGCAGGCACCCCGTATCCTGAGGATAGTGAAGGAGAAGATAGTGACGATGAGAGACGAGAAAGGCGGGATAAGAAACCCGACAAAGAAAATAAGAAGCCAGCAGAAAACCAAAAAGCTGATGAGGAAAAATATGGAGAGGCTACAGCGGACGAAATACCGTTCTCCAGGGCCTTGGGAAAAGCTATAGGAGAAACCACGCAACATCCAGTTCAACCCCCATCACAATAGGAACATGCCAAACACCAGGATATCCGGTTCCGATAACCACATACAAGGATTTTTCCGACCGCAACGCATACCAATGGCAGCACGAGGCAGACCCTATCAAATACGCCTTGTCCAAACAAAAAGTACCACAAGTAGCATCCTTTGCTATGACATACCGGAACCAAATGACCGGCGAATTAGGCAATAGGCGACAGGAAGGTTACGAATTATGGGATCTTTGCCGAACAAGCTCTAGATCGATTCAGTCCCACTCAAGAAGAAGAAACGGCCTTACGAGAAATGTTGAAAGTCCGATATAAGAATGACATTAACCAATTTCTACTGGAATTCGAGAATTGGAATGTTAAAGCAAAGGTCACTCGAATCGCTTTCCAAAAATTGATCAGAGACCAACTACCGGATGAAGCTCTACGACGCATCTCAATGCATCAAGAATATACTGACGACAGAGATTGGATAGAAGCTCTGCGACAAGCGGTCCGCGATGAGGAAGCCTTCCAGGAAGGAACAAGGCTAAAGGACACTAATTTCTCAGGGTCAAATTCAAGTGGCAAAAAAAAACGTGACGAGTCAGTGATGGCAAAGACAATGAAAGAACCTAAGTATACTGCAAAAGAAAAAAGTATATACAAGACGAAGAAAAAGGAGGAAAAGGTAGAGAAAGGAAAGGCGGCCCCTCGGCAGAAAATCATGCACAGGGTGTGGGCCGACGCACACACCGGTATCAAACAGAAAGTAGTTGACGAACAAAAAACAATGGGGGAATGCACAAGATGTATCCTGACAAACCATGGATGGAAGCACTGTCAGAAAGAAATTCGAGTCAGCACCATCTAGAGGAAGTCGTTCAAGTTACCTGGAGGAAGATCGAACCACCCAAAGCCTGGAAAGCCAAGGGTAGCCGCTGAGGCTGAGGATAGCGGTGGAGAACTCGCGCAACAAGCGCGCCAAAGGCCACTAGCATGGACCTTTATCAAGAACGAAGAGCTATGAAGCTCACTGGCACCACTGGCGACAGCATGTGGGTAGTCCAGCAATCGAACCAGGAATCGAAAAAATCTGAAGTAAACCCTTCAGCTCGTACCCTTGGAGGGTATCGGTCCCAAAAGCATGATAAGTTCCGACTGGGAGTCAGGTAGCACCTGGGTGTTGTCCGGAGAAGAAGTTCAGAAGTCTATATCATGGATAAATTCGAGACAGTAGCGAAGGAACTCACGTTGAGCAACACGACCTGAAAACAGCTCCACTGGTTGGGGGGACCCCTAGGACTAATGACAGTTAGTAGACAACCTAAGAGGACACAAAGACGGCAAGAAAAGAGCCAAGTACGGAACTCGAGGCAAGATGATGAGTGAGAAGCTGGCATCAGACGAGAGTGAGCCCAGGGTAATCGTCCCCAGTGGTAGGTTTCAAAGCACACACACGAAAACGATTAAAAGAACCGCATCTCACGAGGAAAAATGACCCATGCGTGCTATGGGTCGCACTATACGATAACAGGACACCCAATCTGGTTGTCATGTCGGACCAAGCACGTGACCTAAGATTTCTCTCATAGTAGTTGGGCACGTTCATTGCACACACCGAACCGCTACCCACCTGATGAAGGCACTTTTGCTCAGGCTGATGGAAATAGATGATAGGTACGGTAGACTGCTCGTAACTACTAATAAGTGTGGATAAGTCAGTGAGAACGGAAGGCGCATCCAAGCCGTGAAACACGAATCATCAGACGAACTACCCCTGGTATTTAGGAATCCCTCGGCAGGGAATAAAGACCGCTAGTAGTGGGCTGCCCGATATACAAACAAACAGGATTTTATCATGTACGGAAAGATCCTACCCTCAAAATTTCCCAACCATCATCAAACTATTTTATGTTTTCAAAAATATTTGGTGAAAGAATAAGCAGTTTGTCTGAGGAGGCTTCAAGAGCCAAAATTTCGCAGGCGCCGTAACAAACCCCAAAGTTACAACAATGAAAAGAGTTTATGAGACAGGAGGCCCAGGCCCCCAGCGAACAAAACACAAACCAAATCCACAGCAGTACGAGTACCCTGAAGGAAATGCCTTCCTCGTTATATCCGACAAACGGCACAAAATTAAAGTCTTACTAGACTCTGGCTCAAACTTATTCCTCCCACGCCAAAACTCTGCACGCACCCTCAAAGTCCCTTACGAAATAAGAGAAAACCAGCTTAAAATAACCGTATTCAATGGCGAGGTATCCTCCACACGAGGAAAATACTATTCACATCCAATTCAATTGGAAATCGGTACCAATGGCCATAAAAGTATCATCTCCTGCGAGATTGCGCACCCAAGCAAACATGATATGATCATCCCATACAGTTGGTAGCACCACGAGCGTCCGATAAAAAATGTCGAAACCCTTGAAAAATGGTGTTTCGAACACGCCAAATGTGTGGAACATGTACAAGATGAAGGCATCGCCGACATGTTTGAATGGGACGAGACGGTGGCTTTTGATGAGGAGGCCAGAATGATAGGAAGGATCAGATCCACGAGGCAGGAGGAAGTACAACTAGAAGGATTACCAAAGCCGTATTAGCAGTACATGGAATTGTTTGAGAATGAAAAAGCAGAAATGCTGGCCCAAAGACGAACCTTCGACCATGCGATCGAACTCAAAGACGGAGCCACTCCACCCTGGGGACCCATTTACCCAATATCGGCATACCAATTAGAAGAACAAAACAAATATCTTCACAAAATGTTACCCGAAGGAAAAATAGTCCACAGCAAATATCCAGCGGGCGCACCAATCCTTTTTGTCCCCAAACCTGATGGAAGACTAAGATTGTGCATAGACTAGTGTCCACTAAATAAGTTAACCATACTCAACTTGGCAACAAATACTCTTTATCGCTCATGACGGAACTAAGGAAAAGAGTGGCCAGTGCAACCATCTGTACCAAGTTAGATCTAAAGACAGGTTACCATCTAACTCGAATCAAGAAGGGAGATGAATGGAAAACCACTTTCCATACCCAATATTGACATTATGAATATAAAGTAATGCAATTTGGGTTGGTTAATGCACCCGCCACATTCCAGACCGTGATGAACACTATTCTGCGAGAATCTCTGGATCACAGAGTGGTAGTATATTTGGATGACATCCTAATTTACTCAAAGACAATAGAAACACACAGGGCTCTGGTCAAACAAGGACTAGCCAGGCTAGAACGCCATGACCTCGCAGTATCCTTAAAGAAATCCGTGTTCCATGTCGATACAGTCGAATTCCTAGGATACATCGTGGGAAAAAACGGCGTCACTATGAGCGAACAGAAAGTGGAAAGTATCCTCAATTAGGGAGCCTCACAGTCGGTAACGGAGGTACAAATCTTTATTGGCTTTGCAAATTTCTACCGACGCTTCATAGAGACCTTCTCAGAAGTTTGCAAACCGATTACCGACACGTTGAAAACCAAGGGAGGAAAACATTTATCGTTTTGGGAGGAGGAACAAAATAAGGCCATTGAGCAACTTAAGCAAAGATTTACCTCAGCTCCGATCCTAGCACATTTGTATCCGGAATGGAAAAGAGTAATCGAAACAGACGCTACCGATTTTGTGCTAGGATGCATCCTCTCTCAATACCTAGGAAAACGATTATACCCGGTTGCGTTCCACTCAGGAAGGCTAAACGATGCAGAAAGAAATTATAAAATTGATGATAGAGAACTTCTGGCAATCTTGGAAGCATTCCGCAAATGGAAACACTACCTGTTGGAGCAGCCGACCCGGTGATGGTATATACCGACCACCAGAACCTAAAATACTTCCTCACAACAAAAGTCTGGAACCCCAGAGAGCTCCGATGGGCTCAGTGGCTAGCCTCCTTTCATTTCACATTGGTTACTGTCCAGGAAGTAGAGGGGGTGAATCTGACGCATTAAGCCGGCGGCCGGAGTACCGCCTTGAGGAGAGAGCTCCGCATTGCAAACAGACAATTTTGAAACCTGAATACTTTGAAGTTTCACTTTGCCACAGAAAAGACCGAATCCAGGTCAGCCTTGTGGAAAGAAAAAAGCGAACAACAAACTGGCTCAGAATAAAATGACTGCAACAAAATACGACAATTCCAACAAAAGGTTCCAGGATGGCAGCAGGGCATGACAATTACGCCTTAAAGGATGGCACCATCCCAGCCCAAAGACAGATGTTAGTGGATACCAGAATTGCAATAGGACTGCCCCGAGGAACATAGAGCAGACTAATGGCAAGCAGTGGCATGGCAAGCAAATATGGAATAGCCGTGGGCGGCGGAGTTATAGATCCGGATTACACCAGCGAAGTAAAACTAATATTACATAACTCTGGGAAGACTAGTTACGAATAAAAGGCCCGCGATCGTATCGTACAGCTAATCATGGAAAAATACAAACCCACGATGCCATGGAAATTGATAACCTTGAGGACACGGAAAGGGGAACTCAGGGATTCGGCTCAAGCGACATCGGTCCCAAACAGCTAATAATGTGTGAAGAACTCCAAGTCAAAATGTGTTTCCTAAATCCAGATCCATAGGACAACTCATATTTTGACGAAGAAGATATTTCCTCACACAGTAGCCTACGAGACGAAATGACGATGCTGTCCAGTGCCTTGATTGCAGCAATACAAATGCAAACCATGGACGACTCATTCCTGGACAAAATACGAGCGGCAGGAAAAGAAGATGACGGCTGAACGGCACAAAAAGAGGAGCTAAGCCAGTCAAGAGAAAAACGGGAAGTAGTACCGAAGCACGGGGCACTGGAAGATGGACTACTCTACGACAAAAATCGACTATTCATTCCTTCAAAGGAAGAACTCTTGACAGAGATCACAAAAGAATGTCACGACACTAAGATAGCCGGACACTTTGGACAAGAAAAAACCATTGAATTGGTCATAAGAAACTTTCACTGGGACAAACTCAATGAATGGATAAACGACTATGTACGATCGTGCGACGAATGTCAACATAACAAATCTTCACAACATTCAAAGTATGGATTACTCCAACCATTAGAGGTACCCTACACGGCATGGACCTCCATCTCAGATCATTTCATTACCCAGTTACCCGAGTCTCAGGGACAAACCCAAATCATAGTAGTAGTGGATTGTTTGACAAAGATGGCAGATTTTATTGGCTTTGCGACCAATGCGACTGGAAAGGACATTGCAGATACCTTCCTTAAAGCAGTCTGGAAACTTCACGGAGTCCCCTCCCAAATCGTGTCAGACATGGACACAAAGCTTTCTGGGGAATTGTGACAATCGTTGTACTAAGCATTAGGAATGAAAAGGCAAATGTCGAAGGGATATCAGCCACAAACGGACAGAGAAACCGAAAGAACCAACCAAGGGCTGGAAGGTTACCTTCGTAACTTCCTCAATTATGACCAAAACGACTTGTATCAGCTACTACCGTTAGCCGAATACGCCTACAATAATTCCAAAGCAAGTGCAAATAAACTAACCCCCTTTTCGCCAAATACAGGTTCTATCCACAGACAGAATGGACGAAGGAAGGAGAGGCTCAAAACCCAGGGGCCACAATGTATACGCACTGGATGAAAACAGTGCAGGAGAAGGCGAGGACAACTCTCGAGCAAACAAGGGAGGCCATAAAGAAATACTACGACCGGCGAGAGGCACCACAACCCGACATCGAGATAAGTGACTTGGTAATGTTAAACTCAAAAAGCATTGAGAGCAAACGACCGACAAGAAAGATCACCCCACAATTGTATGGCACTTTTAAAGTCTTAGAGAAAATAGGAAATAGGGCGTTCAAACTCGATATCCCGGCTCGCTGGAAAATCCACACAGTATTGCATGTCTTGCTACTCGAACCCTATAAGGTTTCTAACCGACCCAACCGAGAACAACTCCCACGAGAACCAGAGGACGCCGAAGATGACCTGGAATAGGAGGTTGAAAGAATCGTCAAAAGTGAGAGAATCACCTATACGAGAAAGGTCAGAAGGGTAAACAAGGAGTTCAAGGAGCTCTGATACTTCATACAAGGGGGCGGATGCTCAGAGGATGAAAACACCTGGGAACCACCAGAGGGGTTGGAATACACCAGGGAAGAGGTGGAAAAAGTTTCATAGGCAAAACCTGGAAATGCCGGGACAGAACTTCGCTGAGTAGTATGCGAAAGGTTTTCTACAGGTGGACAAGGAAATGCTTCTGGTTTTTACCCCTACCATACGGAGCTCATAAAGGATTTAGAATGTATTATAACTAGACAAAAGTATTCAGGATGAAACTTAAGAGGAGGGAACTCGTGTTAAACACAGAGCTCTCAGAAGGATAAGGGGGTCAAGCCACCCTACATCCGCGCACAAATCTCTAAACAAGACTTAGCAACACCCCCCTCCAACCCCGACGTTGGGACAATAGGTCACCATACTTTGTCTGGGAAGTTGCGTCCCCTCACCAAAGACATAAGTAAAGAAGACCCTACTTGTAACACCGTATACTTCGCGGCCGTCCATCCGACCGGTTCCTCTTCGCAAGATATATAAGAGGAGACCTGAGAGCACCTGATGCAATTGAAAGCATCTCGATCGGATGACATCAGACAGAGTCACAACCACTACAAGAATGGGTATCGAAAAGGGGATCCAAACTCAAGGGACATATCTACATGAGTTAGGCTCCCTCAGTCTGAAAAGACGCCCAGTAACCAGTAAGGAATGCACTATGCTCGGAAAGGAAGTCGGGGAACTCCCAAAGGGGTTGTTGGCAAGAGTCCGATAACTATAGTCGAGACCATTGGTTCGATCAATAGGAAAGAGTCGTGTAATGCCGGTTACGACAAGGTAATGCCTCCTGCAGACCATGTCAAGACGGAGCCAACAATATGAAGACTAGCCATCTTCTATCCCAGCGAATAATTCTCTAACATGCCAACACATGGAGATTATTCGTAAAACTATTTAGCAACAGATACATACTCGCATAGCCATCTAGGTGGACGGGCGCTACACCCTCCCCATGAGAGATGCATTCGTGGCAATCAGTTGCACAAACGAGAGTAAAAAGATAACGGATGTTCAGGGTCAAGTCGGGCTCCCCTTCAAAGAAGTCGAGCTTGGTGAAAGAAAGATACCTAGGGATAGAAAGAGATTATGTAGCCCACGAACACCCAGACGCGAAATATAAATATCCTGGTGTCTTCGTAGCTGCTATCTATTATCAAGCAACGGAGAAGAGACCTTAACAATATATACACGTTAAACAAAAATTTATCATATTACCTACTTTATAATTCTACGTTGACCTTCGTCGCCCTAGACGTATTCTCCGAATTACCAACGAATGGGCTTAGTATATTCTCTTGTCCTTAGAATATTACTACCCCCATAACACCCTCAATGAGGAAAGTCTAACCCAGCTATCCGCTTAATGATCGCATGCCTGTAGCCTATGATATCGTGTGGAATACTGAGTAGACTTCAACATTCCACCACTGGCAATGTCTGAAGGTGAAGGGAAGTGACCTTGAAATGATGCCAACCGGACGTTTGAGGGCTCAAATGAATGCTCCTGCTGAGGGGATCCCGATGGTGATATTCCCGTCTTGATTGGAGGTCTGTAGCCTCAGATATCGCGTAGAATACTTGTATCTCCACTTAATGTCAACTTTAACGGGGGAAATCATACCTAAATGCCTGTCGACAGTTGTCTAAGTCCTTCTTAAGACACAGTCACCTCAGATCACTCTGAGTTCTCGCTTTTCTGAGTAGTAACTAAAGTAGAGAGTTCATTGAAGAAAGGGTGAAAGAGGCTTTTCAGAAGCGCAACTGAACTGGGGAATAGGTTGTATGTTGGAAAATCTCGGCACTCGTTACAAATTAAGCGAGCCTCCCAGAGTCCAATTCACACCTCCCAGAGTCCTTTTCAGGCCCCGCAGCATTCTATTCTGGACTTTCAGAGGGTTTTCTCACTAGTGTGGCACCTATTTGTTAAACGGCCTGAGCAAAAAGTAACATGGGATTCCACTGAGGGCTAAAACTCTTGGCACTTCTGTACTCCCACACTAGTAACATTGGGTCAACAGCGCCCCTCAGGGCCGTCCAGGAGGCAACTGTCCACAACAAAAACCTCTAAAATACACCAACAATACTCGCAGAACTCTGAGAAATTGTAGTCTTACCACATTCGACATGGGATGCAAGGCAGTGCTCCATAACCTACCCTGAACTCTAGAACACTTGTGCATAGTACCCTCTCTATCAGTACCACATGTATGTTTTGGTATTACCGGTATATTCTTGAATCTTGCATTAATATTACCTAACTCAAGATAACTTCACGGCTCTTTGGTATACCATCATTCCTTAGGAGGGCCTGGAGGTATAGGGGGACCTGGCCATGTCACTTGCTACTGGGAGGTAAGTATAATATATCTAAGATGAAATTTCTTTTGCTGATGAAAGACTAGGTAGCAAAGATTTGGATTAAAAGATTGAGATTCTAGACAGCAGAAGGTCAATGAGCATGGTAATACAAGATCACAATTTCTGCTGAACTCATGTCATATCGAAGACTATGCCACCTCTCAGAGCATCCTGGCACACCAGAATTATCTGAGAAGCCCAAGAGTTAGGCTCTAGTGGCTCCAGGAACAAAAGTATGGTGGCGGGAGCAAGCGGAGGGCTGCTGAGCCGTGTTGGGCCTAGATCTGATGGTTGAGATCCAGGCCAGGATGAGACAGAAGGCTCATGATCTAAACAGAGAACAACATAGGTTATCAAGGGCCACAGCAACAGGGACCTCTGTGGTGAAGTGGCCAGCAAAGGCAGGACCGAGGGAGAACAGATATCAAATGTGGATGGACAAAGGGAGTTGATTGGTCACAAAAACAGTGATCAGAGGGAGTCAGGGGCAATAATGTGGCCGATCAGATGATCTGATCCATGGAAATACGGATCCGCAGGATAAAAGTTAATGCAACAAGGGACTGGAAGAGTAAAGGCCTGCGCAAGCCGCAACTGGATGGCGAAGATCTATGCAACAACGAACCCTAAGAGTAAAGGCCGATCATCCATACACAGACTTGAAGGGTGATGTTAGAGGTAGCCCATATGGTAACTGTAATATCAGACAAGGCCTTATGTTCAATGTATTTGTAAGTGGAGAATTTTGTCTAAGAAGACTTGTAATAAAGTGTAACTAAGTGACTTGTGGGAAGCGAATAAAAGGGATAAGATAATACAGTATTATAACTTGTTTTATTGATGAGATCTCTTCTCGCATGCTTGCTTCCTTTTCTATAAGCGAGGGAGGCACTTCAATATTTATATTCCATATCTGAGTGTTCGCGGGCTACATATTCTAACTATACTAACTAAGTATCGACCGAACAAAGTTCTTTGAACTCGTAAGTGCAAACACCTCTTGACCCTGACAACTGTTCAACTCCATATTCACATTATAAAAACATAAACTACCATATTATCGTGAGGGTGTGTCAGTCTCGCGGATAATATGCCAGTCTAGAGTACACGTAGCCGACTAATGCCAAAGCAACCGGAGTGGATAGGTAGACAGTAGGTGTCCACCAGGGGCAACACGAGAGAGCAAAAGCAAAGAATGATGCACCAGTAATCTCAAGTACTAGTCTGCGTTATGGGGGGGGTCGAAGCCAGTTTTTACCCCTGAGCCCCTGCTATTACACCGGCTAGCATCAGGAAAATGTCGGAGCGTGGTCCAAGGTGGTCCTGAACGCTCCTGGTCCACCAAGGGGGGTTGTGGTCCCCGTGGTCCACCTGGTCCACTCCGATCCATTCTGATCTACACTTTTTGAAATTTTACCAAAAATGTGGACCAGGGTGGATCAGGGTGGACCAGGAGGACCAGGGGGACCATAACCCCCCTTGGTGGACCAGGACTGGTTTTTACATTTTGCTGATGAGGAATGTTTTTTTTAGGGTAATCCCCACTCCCTCCCCTGTCCAGGGCAAGTACCTGCTAATTCCATGGAGGTGGCTCCATTTCTCACCACCTAATGTAACAGGGGCCATCTAGGAATGGGCGGGGTTGAATTTAGGGGTCCGGAATCCCAAAAAAACACGCCCCGCTCCAGGCCGTTCCGCTGGGTGGGGCAGGAAACACGGCCAGGGGCCCACTGTTTTTGGGGCCCAAGAGGCCTCTAGCGAACGCTAATCCCAAGAAGCGCAGATGGAAATCACTATCTATCTATCATGGATCAGAACTCAAATACATTTTCTGATGATAGTACTCAAGTACAATTCACATTGCCTGTATCATACCACAATAAATATAAAAGAACAAGGAGAGAGATTTTATGGCTGATTTGGTATGGAACTAAAGTGAAAAGGGAGTTGTGAGCCGCAGAAGGACACAATCTGAACCTGTCATAAAAGCAGAACCTTACTCAAGGGTAGATCAGGAAAACCTGAGCAGTCAGCCTTTAAAGAATTTCAAATAGGCCATATAAGACACCAGCAAGGTTTTCTCAAGTTCATACTTCTAGTTATTTCCCTCACTATATCTCAAATCTAGTAACCTTACATAGTGACAAATTTCATCTCATTTTCACCTTTCCATGTGCAGTTCACATCTTTTGTACAGCTTTGGTCAAGAAACTAGTTATTCAATTACAACATGCGTTCAAGCAGAAAGTGAGTTTTGTCTCAAACACTAAGTTTGATTTTTTCACGTCCCATTTCTGCTGTTTCTGTTAAGTAGCAAGAGATGCACAGGCCCTTAGGTGGGGCACTGTAGTCAAACTATACTGCTAGGTGTCAAGCTGTCAGTTAATTACTGATATTCACTGAATTTAATACAGGTTAATTGTAGTAATCCAGATAATAACCTCAGGGGCAACTCCTTTATTGCTGTTCTGAACTCAGCCCTACAATAAATATATAGAATAAAAATTTTTAAACCCAATAATACAATACTATAGTTTGATATGCAGTGCCGAACACACCCTTATATAAAACCTCTTATATGCCGAAATTTATGCTATAAAAATCACTTTTATGCTATAAAAGCGGCATGCCGAACGGAGCCTAAATTTAATTTTAAATATACTATAAATTTATTTTAGAAGATATGCCATTTACAACTTTTATCGCAATATATTTATATTGTAAGGTGCCAAACAGGGCCTTAATTGGTGGACTCCTACCTGCCATGATTAACGGTGCATAGCTTTATTACAATTCCATATATTCTGGTAGCCAAGGGCTAACAGAAGTGCTATTCCCTTATACAATATATTTAAACTACGGAGCGGTGGTCTATAGGAAAAATGTTATAAATTTCAATATAATAACTTATTGGTCTAACGGAGCAACAAAGGCGACGAGCGTCCCCCCACAGCATTGATTGTAGCAAGTGCCTTGTCAATCTAATATACGAGGGTAATGTCCACAGTGCCACTTTCCATTGATACATCTTGCGGCAGGTATTGAGCTTGTAGAAATTCTGTAAAGATTTCCCAGCTCCCGCTAGAGGCAATCCATCTAGTAGTCGCATTGCCTCTCGGCCAGATTTTATTCTCTAAAGGCTCTCTCCTCCAAGGTGCTTCCAATCCCACATCCCATCATTCTGTGCAAATTACCAACCTCACTTCATATCCCAATACCTCTCCCAGCTCTCAAAAATTTCAAGACATTGATTCCCCCATATCTATCCCCAACTTCAAAGTCCAAAGTTCCATTAATTCTCTTTGAGTTGACCCACTCTCTGCGTTCATCTAAGTCTCAGTAAATCATTTGACTCACCAAACTATGACTAAGGACAGATAAAGAGCAAGCAGGACGGTAGAAATTCGCATTCAGAAAACAAAATGAACAAAACAAGAAATATGAAGAAAACACCGTGTGGCAAATAAAATAAAAATGCTCCAATCGACAAACGAAACAAAGAAAATACCAGCACTAAGCATGAAAAAAGGTCAGCAAAAAAGAGAAAAGGAAAGCAAATAGGAAGAAACAACCTCTCCCATGATATGCAAGGGTAAAATAACAAAAAATGGGAATGAGAACAACGACAAGTATCATGAGCACCCCGATACAAAACAGGTTTCCCCTTGTGAAATGGAGAAAAGGAACGAAACCCGTAGCCGGTATGTGGTCGAGCAAGAAAACAAAGAAAAGCGCAAAATCAAAATCGGAACAATGAAACCCTCCAGCAGTATAGCGCTTTAAAAGCCTGGCTCACCCTCCCATCTGTACGGCTGCCTCCTTAATATATATCAAGAAGCTCTTCAATTCAGCCCCCAACTTCTTTCCACCACTTTCTGCCCCGTACCATCTCTACTTAATAGTTATCAAGAAACCTTCTAGTCCCACCACAAACTTTCATTCCCCCTGCACATTCTACCAATTTTTTCTCTAAGCATTTTCTCTTTTTTTGGTTCTACCATGCATTTCAGCACGTAACCACCGCCGTGTAGCACAGCTCATGCCGATAATAAATGTCAGCGCAACTCTCAACAATCGGCCCTAGTTCCAGTAATACCCAACACACTTCCTTGTTCCACATTTGCATCTAAACAATTCTGTATCTTCACTACTCTTTGTACTCTTCTTCTTCAACTGCCTCTTCATCTCCTTGGCACGCTCAAGCCCAGTATTGCCGCTATAACTGAAGGTGAGTTCCGAACCTGCCTCGATATAACGGTTGGCAAACAATGCCAATGTGAATATCTCGTGACTTTCAGTTACCACACTGTAAATATCGAGATTTGGATCGCAGGAGTGGTTGGAAAATCGAGTAACATTTCCCATATCTTTCGAATCTAGACTGTAACTCTGCAGTGTGTATTCTACTGGAGTTGTAGAGGTTGACCTCTCATGGTGGTATCCAGCTGAGACTTCAGACCGGCTGCGAGCAGACCTACTGCTCTCAGCAACCTCTTCAGTTCCAAACAGTACACCTTCCTGTTTAAACTTGAAACCTCTAATCTCTTCATATTCAGATAGATCTTCCGCTTCCTTAATCTGCTTTCCCTTGCTAGCCTTGGCTGTTGAAGGCCCCTTCGTCCTTCTTTTCCTAGGACCACCAAAATAATTAGCCCGCCGACGCTTCTTTTGCAGTGGAGCTGCTTGTTGCGCTGCGGCTGACTCTGCATCAGGTGTCTCTGGATCTCCTCCAATCTCAAGAGCCTCTAGCGGTTTCTCCATCCCACAATTCACATTTTCATTATGTTTCTCGAAAAAATCCAGATCGAAGAGATATGAGAGACCGCTTTGTCGATATCCTGCTTCTCTTCTCTCTGCTTCTGTCCGAGTGATCACCAAACCAAGATACGAATCGATATAAGTACCTTTAGGAATCGGCTCTAGGGTGCGTAAACCTTGTGAAGGGAAATACCGAGTTAGTTAAAACTCGTAAAACAAAAGCTGAAAAAAAATCAAGGTTCTTACCCCAACCACACTCTTTTGTCATGAAAATCTGAAGCTCCACGGTACGGCCTCGTTGAATGACTCGATTTTGGCAGTCCTCTGAGCATTTGCAAAGCATGTTGCATTCCGTAATCCCGATATTATTGGGACGTATAACGCGCCTATTGCCATCATAGGCAAAACCTCTATCTACCAACCATTCGGAAGGCAAATCACGGTAATCCCCATTGCATAAGCAACTCTCAGGTTTGCAACCACCTGGACAGTCGCATCCAGCCACGAAGCCAGTATCTGGCTTCCTAACACCTTCATCAAGCATGTTCTCATTGATGAATTTGAACACAGGGTCAGGACTGGGAATGTCATTAACCGTGTTCTTCAAAGTAATCGGTGGACCAGGAACTAGCTTGAGCATCGCAACGTAAGACTTATACTCCTCCGTATCTTCGTTCCGGCCACGGGGCTCCTCTTCCTCCTCCTCTTTTGCCTTAATCCGATTACTGCTTCTTGTAGGGTAAGCTCCCTAGAATCCAACTATGTTAGTAATTGTTCTCCTTTTGGACCTCTAGATTGGAGAATCTGTTAGGTTCTACCTTTTTCCCTGGCTTAAAAGCCTTAACTTTCCCTTCCTTAATGACATCCTTTAGAGACAGACTCGATTCCGGTTTACTGGATTCAGAATCCTCCTCTTTTTGCAATTCACCACCCACAGCAAGCAAAAGAATTGAGGGGTCAGGTTTGGCATCAGACATTTCCTGAAATGAGTATTCATCTCCCACAATCCCTCTGTTATAAAGATGCAAGTTAGCTAAAGCCGAAAGGGATAAGCGGGATCCTGAAATGTATATATACTCGGGGGTTATTAAAAAACCGGAAAACTATTTCTGCTGATCCCACATAATTCTCTATAGAAAAGGGTTACGGTTTCCGAGTTTTGGTGACCCCCTCGAGTATATATATTTAAAACTCACCTCATAGAGGCAAAATTGGCAATCGGTTCTATGGCTGTGATATATCCACCTTGCTCAGAGGTGAAATAACGAACAGTGGCTTCCTTTGATCCACGTTACCGAGTCAGCATTTATAACTGCACAGAAAGGACAATAACGAAAACATGAATAATATATATATATCATGTGCATAAATCATGATCAAAAAAGAAATAAAGAGAAAAAAAGTTTCAAGAGAAGGGAGAATCAAAAGCGCTTAAAAGTCGGAATGCTGACCTGTTCACCCAGTGACACGGGGAGTAACTTTGTGCCATCCATATCCCCGGAGTCCCTCGGCTCGTTACCAAATGTCTCCAAATGAGGATCCATGGTAGGGTACATTTCTAGATATAAGAAAATGGATGTTAGAATAAAACAAACAAAAATTTAGTATCAAAACAAAATCAGAAGGGGAAACTATTTAAGTGAATAATAAAAGAAAAGAAAAGGGAAAACAAAAAGAAGTCTCACCAGTAAAGTGAAGCTTATCTTAAGGCTATGAAAGGGAAAAAAAACAAGGTTAGTATCAAGAAAATCAAATTTAAAATAATAAAAAAAAGAGGTAGAAATGGAGGTAAAAAGAATACCTAAATAACACACAACAGATATTGTGGCAAACCCAATATAGGTGTGAGCAAGGAAATTCTTCAACTATTTAGAAAATAGATGGAGAATAAAGAGAGTAGGATAAGGTAAGAGGGAGAACAATTTTGAGAGAACAATGTTGATAGTTGTATACAGTGAGATGAAGAAAGAAAGGAGAGAAGTGAAAAATTTGTTGCTTAAGTTCAAAATTTGTCTTGGCACTAAAATATTTGCCAAGATTCCCAAAAAGGAAAAAAATCCCCTGATAAGCTAGGCCTTACAAGCTTTAGCCTAATCTAAAAGCAGCAACAGAGAGCAGATTCCTTGGATTTTGGTCATTTGGGATAGCGAGGTTTGACCGTGTTGTACCGTACTATCGTAAAAAACTCGGGTATAACGAACTAGCCTGGGCTGGTCGTGCAGCGAAATCAGACCTCTTGATTGATGGAGAGCTCGCAAATAGGGCCTGATAACATAAACAGGCTTCTTTAGACGCACTATTCAAAGCACTAAAAACTGCTGAACCACTAGCCTAGGCGAGTTCGTTATCTGAGTTTTTACGGTAGTACAGTCGAATACTGTACTGTGCTAGTACGACCCCTCATGTATTTGTGGAAACCTCCCCCTTTTTTCCTGTTTTCGGAAGAGGAAACGTTGCCTACTATATATTGCCCAGGTCGGCCTTGGCGACAGTCGGAATACCTTTGTCAGCGAAAGCGGGCAGGGCTCTTATCATATCCTCAGCTGGTGCAGAGCCCCAATACAATAGCTTTGTTAGGACTTAGCTGTAGCTTACCTTTCCTTCGCTCTTGCTCTAGGTCTCGACCTTGGTAAATTACCGGTACAGTATCCATACCCTCCTCACGAATTTCCATATTTCTTTCTTTCTTTGTTCATCTACCCCTCTGATATTCGCCTTTGTCGACTTTACCCCCTTCTCTCTTTCGTCAAAGGCGTCATTGGTTCCCCGCCACTTCCAACGTACCAGTACAGTACAAATAATCTACCCTTCAACTGCATCCTCCACTCTTCTCTCCACCTTTCACCCCCACTTCCATCCTTGCACAATATCGACCACCACCACCACCTTTACTAACCACACACCTGCAACTATCGCACCCCTTCCTTTAAAATCATTCCTCGTGGCAGCGTTCAACTATAACTCCAAGATGCTGCAATCGCAGCAGCAGCAGATCTTTCAAAACCATCAGCACTTTCAACCACATGATCAGAGCAATTGGCATCATGCGGCCCAACAGCAGCAGGCCCAACAGCAGCAGCACCAACAGCAACAGCAACAACAACCACAGTTTGGCATGCCTGGTAGGCCTATGTTAACACCTTCGCAGCCTTCTCCCGCTCCGAATCCGCAGTTGGCCTTGATGGGTGTCAGAGCTGGGACTGAGGAAGATCCTAAGGTTTACGGATGGATTCTTGAGTTGATGCAGGGCACTAATAGAGAGACTGCTTTGTTAGAGTTGAGCAAGAAGAGGGAGCAGGTGGACGATCTTGCGCTGATTCTATGGCACTCCGTTGGTATGATCTGGCTTTATATCTATGTCTGGGACGGGCTAGGATCCCTGGGGACGGGGATTTACTGATTGCGGCGTATGTACGATAGGTGTTATGACAGCCTTGTTGCAAGAGATCATCTCCGTGTATCCATTGCTCATGCCATCTAGCCTTACCGCCGCTGCCTCTAATCGCGTGTGCAATGCCTTGGCTTTGCTTCAGTGTGTTGCATCGCACAACGATACCAGAGGCCTTTTCTTGAACGGTCTGTACAGCCTGTCGAGGTGTTGGAAGGTGTGACGATTTGCTAAACTAAGGCTTTATAGCCCATATCCCGCTTTTTCTGTACCCATTCTTAAACACTACGTCCAAGTCCAGGCCATTTGAGTATTTGCGTCTTACCTCCCTGGGTGTTATCGGGGCCCTCGTCAAAAATGATTCCTCCGATGTTATCAACTTCCTCTTGTCTACTGAGATTATTCCCTTGTGTCTTCGCATCATGGAGACTGGGTCTGAGCTCTCCAAGACGGTTGCAATATTCATTGTTCAGAAGATTCTCCTAGACGACATGGGACTAGCATACATCTGTCAAACTTACGAGCGCTTCTATGCCGTCGGAACTGTCTTGAGCAACATGGTTACTCAGCTCGTGGATCAGCAGACGGTTAGGCTGCTCAAGCACGTGGTTAGGTGCTTTCTTCGGTATGTCTGTTTTTTGTCCATTCAAGCAGTAAACAGGATTTCTTGGCCCTCTACACAAATCACTAACCCCATTATCGGTTTGCCGAAAAAAATAGCTTGAGCGACAACCCTCGTGCTCGAGAAGCTCTCAGACAGTGCCTTCCAGAGCCTTTGCGTGATGCAACGTTTTCCTCAGTCCTTCGTGACGACGCAGCAACCAAGAGGTGCCTTGCTCAACTCCTTATCAACCTTTCGGATTGTGTCGTTGAATAAGACGACTAACTGCCCACCCGCATACCCCTGTTCATCAACGCATAAAAAACGACATCGATAAACAATAAAGGCACATGTACGAATAATGAAGTGCAGAAAAGGGAAAAAAGAAAAAAAAATCAGAAAAACCAAAAAAACCAAAAAAAGCTCGATATTGTTATAAAAGGTTAATATCGGAGGAATACGATACCTTTGGAGGATGAAGCAAACCTGAGTTTTGAAATAACGACGGCGATTATGACGGCTAGGATTTGTAAACCAAAATTTGTGCCCTGTTTTCTTCCTTTTGGCTGCTTTTCTTCTTTTCACATTGTTACTTTGCCCTTACACCTCTGCTACTTTCTTAGCTTACGTATCTTTCTCGCCCCAAACCTAAACCTTCAAAAAAGTCTTTAATATTGTTGCTCATCCGTTCTCGGTACTTATTGGGCTGGGGAGCACAATAATTATTCTTTTCTTCATGTTAGGTTTCTCTTTACCTCTGACTTTAACTTGATTCTTTCATCCGTGTTCCATCATTTCACTTTCTTCTCATCTCTACGGGTCTGGTCGGGTTTGGTTCGGAATTTTTTTCTTTTTTTTCTTTTTTCTTTCTCGTCACGGTGGGTAAGGTGAATTGGAGGACGGTTGAATGGACGGTTGGCCGCATGGCTGATTATTATTAGTACATCGTGACACATAGTAGGTTTGTACATAGTCTCTTTTTTTTTAAAAAAAAAAAAGCGCATGGTGGCAGTGGTTGGGTAGTTAGACTGGAGGTCGTGAAGGAGGCGAGGCGGAAATGGGTGTGAGGGAGAAAGGTGTATTTGTATCTTTTGCTGAGTAGTAATTTTAAAGTTTGGTGATGCGATGTTTGTGGTTGTTTGGTTGGTTGGTGGGTTTGGTGGTGGGCATTTTGTGATAATTGGGTCTCTTGTTCTCACTTTTGAATTCCGATGATAATATCACGATGGCGGGTTCGGGCAAGCACAGCACCTACGATCACGACTCGAAAGCTAGTCCTAACTTTTCCACGTACAGTATCATACTGCAGAGAAGTCCACGAAACTTAACGTCTCCTACTGGGTCCTACCCCCACACAGAACTCCCCTTTCCATTCATTAGTCTACCCAAGCCCCTTGGATTTGGAAATTGAAACGTTTGATTTAAGCATAACGTTTACCCTTCACCGCAACCGAAGCCCCGGGGGAAGGGGCAGAGTCAAAAGCTTGTTTCTTTGTTTGTGCTCTATAACATTGTATATTTCCAGCGAATGACTGCCAAGCATAGACTACCAACGCCCAGTGGTGATGTACAGCACAGTGCCAATAACATAACCCATGTGAGAGGTAGGTATAATAGGTATAATAGATACTGTAGGTATCATAGCCTTTTCTTTTCTTTTTTATCAAGCTTTCGTAGCCTATCGCATCCTAGCGTGTTGGGGGAGTTTTGTAGCCAGTTGGAGGTGTATATAAAGCCTAGACCAACATAATAATGCTGGGAGCACGATATTGGTACATAGTATTATTATTATTCATAGCACTAGAGTATATGCTACTAGGCTACGTTGCACAACTTTGCAAGACATAACTCGCAATCTAAGCTCAGATTTGGGGAGGGGTGATGTGCCCTCTCTTTTGAGCTCTGCACGGCGTGAGCATCGAGCGAAGCGTTGCGGGAGGGGTGGTTTCCGAAGGGGTTTCTTGTGAGGGCTTGGAGGGGGGAGGGGGGGGGGGGGAGGGTTTGGTTAATGAGATGGATTGGGGTTTGGGGGTTGTTGCGAG
>Ga0307507_10004611_pt1 | contig 24038 bp, 5 predicted proteins | sample 7_EM_MG_FD_207223 | JGI IMG/M metagenome (GOLD analysis project Ga0307507, IMG submission 207223) | Populus trichocarpa ectomycorrhiza microbial communities from riparian zone in the Pacific Northwest, United States - 7_EM | ecosystem: Host-associated > Plants > Roots > Unclassified | place...
TCAAGTCAAGGGCATAGCTTTTTCTTTTTTGTTCTTTGTGATTCCTTCCCTCTCCATTGTTCCTTTTGTCTTTTCACTGGCTTAATGTGAATGATTGTCATATGATAAACATTATCTATTTTTTTTTTTAAAAAAGTTACTTACAATTTCATACTACTTTTTACAACTCACTTGTATGATTATGTCATACTTCATTGCACTCATTATTTTATTAATCTCACTTATGAATAGCATAATTCTTGCTTTTTGTCAGGAAGGATATCAGTCCAAGTTCCCTGACCAAATAAGAACTCTGTTCTCTTTGATGTAAAATGAAATTGTATTGCCTTTCATGTCTTTGAGAGTTCTAGATTATGTGCAAACTGATTGGCATGAGCCTAGCCATCCATACTGCTTTTCATAATCCATGATGTTTCACAGATAATTTTGTGCTCTTATGTTTCATGAATCCTTCTGCTGGGAACTGTTGACCAATTACATGAGCTTTATTGACATTTAGCATTTATATTGCGGTGATTAGCTTTGTGAAGCACCTTAGATGTGAATCTAATGAATGGTTTAAAATGGACATGTAGATCTTCGTGAGGATAAGCATTATTTGGCTGATCACCCTGGATTGGTGCCTGTGACCATGGCACAGGTGCAGTTTCTATTCAATGGTTGTTTATATTTTTTCTTGGTCTTCATGTGATCAACTTTTTTTAATGATATCGGTTATTCTATGAATAGGGAGAGGAACTCCGAAAACAGATTGGTGCAGCATATTACATCGAGTGTAGTTCAAAAACTCAGCAGGTATGTAATAGTTTGGCAATATGTTGAGTTGTATTGAGTACCTGTGTATGCTATCCATGAAATTGACCACCCAGCTAATGTTTATTGGATGAATTGATCATAGAAAGTTAAATCTTCTAGAGAAAAGGAGGTAAAAAAACTGCCAAAAGTCTTACCTCTGCAACTGTATGCAGTGGTATTCTCCTGAATTAATCTGAGTGCAAATTTCAGGTTTCCAAATGCTTGGCAAAACTGATTTTCCTCTTATGAAAATTTTATCAATGGGCTCTGTGCTATTTGGCATACATCCTGACTGTGTGACAGTCCTAAAGTAATATATTGCAGGCTAAGTTTACTATTATCATATAAGAATCTTGCCCTGCCACTATTGCATTTAGGACGACCTTTTCTAATTGTTCCTTGCAGGCATTAGATCACTTATATTATCATGTTGTAAATGACTTTTTTCATGCTATTGCAGAATGTCAAAGCAGTTTTTGATGCTGCAATAAAAGTAGTTATCAAACCAGCACAGAAACAAAAAGAGAGGAAGAAAAAGCCGCGCCGAGGGTGCCTGTTGTCAGTACCATCATTTTCTGCACTTTTAAGAGTTTTTTTTTAGAAAGACATGCAAAGTTTTCTGATCTCATATCCTCTTGACATATGGATCTTGCAAATTATCTTGGTGTCACTTATGTTTGGGTTTCCTTTATAAATGTTTTCATAGGCTTCTCTGATTTTTTTTTTGTTTCCCTATCCCTTTTTTCAGAGCTACTGCCACCACTTGTGTAATCATGTCAAACTAAATGGAAACATTTTATAATTTTTAGACTAATAGTTCACAGGCACCTGCAGTCATTTCTATCAAATGTAAATAGTATTCCTTTTTCATGTACAAGATTAAGCAGTTGGCATCTTAGTTGTAGTGGCTAAGTGTTTCTTTAATCAGTGGAAAAGGAGTGCGGAGACATGGGTTTTTTGGATGCTAAGGAATATCCTAGGCCTGGGTCCCTTGAGTTGGTAAAAGCGACCATCTAAATTACATATGTATGAGAAGATAGAATTGGAAGATTAAGTTCAAACTGAATGTCTCAAGGATGTTGAGTAGTGGTTGTGAATACGTGGACTGAAATATGTATATATTGAAAGGACATATATATAGAAAATAGTGTTGAGATGTAATATGGAAGGGACAACGCGAAGGAAGTCTCATGGATATTTACTGGTTCATTTGGGAATACAAGGGTTCTAAATTTCTAATATGTTTATTGATATAGAATTTGTGGAGACGGAGACTGTGCCATTTATTAGTTTTCTTTTTGACTTGGCCTTGATGCCTCTGTGTTAGAAACATAAGTTGATTTCTGGGAGCATAAGCCATAAGATATTGACACCAGGTAAATAGGCGATCTTCCCTCACCGAAATAATACAATGCAAAAGTTACTAATTGTTTTTGTGAGTAGCATTTTTTTTTGTCACGTGTACACTTCTTGTCATAGAGAGAGCATGGAGAATGAGCAGATCTTGTTATGTTACATATATTAGACATGACCTTATGCCCTGCTCACAGCTAGCTAAATGTCTTCTGTGATCGGTTTGCCATTGTTGCAATAGCCAGCTGTTTCTCCTCACAATGCATACAGGTCCCATTGTAGAATGATAGAGCTATGGAGTTATTAGAATGACTTCACTGTCTCGGTCAATTGTCATTAACTTGTCGTCATATCTATGATGTTATTTGATGGGCACTCCCTCAGAGATAACTACTGAAGAAGAGGTCCCTTCATGGTGGTATTTTACATGCACTGAATGTTCTGTTGAAGGTCTTTTGCCTGCCTCATCTGGCTGCTTGCATTTAAATCTTATCTGTTTTACTTGCTTGTGCTATTCAGAAACTGAGCTTCTCTCATTCTTTTTGCATTATTCCTTGAAATGCAGAAATGTCTTTTGCGGGAGGAGGCTTCTGTGTCTCGAATGAAGAACCCCTCATCTCCAAGGTGGTTACTCTTTGGCATAACTGTGGCACCACACTGCTCGGATATACCTCAAGATGTTGGGTCCTGCGAATTTGATTTTGAATGCGGCATAGCTCCTTGCTAAAGGTCGCGCTCTCGAATTTCAGTGGAAAACATGCTCATTCAGTACTAATCTATACTTTGTAATTCATTGTATAAAGTGGAGCTCAGCTGGCTTTGTTTCAAGTTTTTATTGTTCATGGTATATTTCCTGACCTTTTGGTTTAACACTAGTAAAACATGATTTGTTTTTCCTTCTGCAAGCTGATTTCTTTCTTTACTTTTTACAAGCTGGTTGTTATGAATCCAAAAGAAAACCTAAAAGACGACCGTATTCAGGGTGATTACTTAAATGCCTTTACTGGCTTATTGCCCATCGGTATTTTGTCCTTAGATCCATGAACAAAGATGATGTTGAGGTTGCAACCTGATTCATAAGGAGGGTGATGTACCCAGGAAACAGAAAAGATTAGGCATTCCAGACCCCACCAAGATTTTAATCATGGCAGACAAAGCTTGGTGTGAACCAGTCTCACCCGTCGCCATTAAATCGAGTGCCCATAATACAGAAAAATGGAGATAAAATGAAAAACGCCAACTGAAAAGAGGCAGCATGCAACCCAACAACAGTTAGAAAAAGAACCAAAATGAGATTGTATGAATTGAAATGGTTTAGGTTTTAATGCATAACATCATTGCCATGCTTGTCACATAACACCTCCTTACACGTGAACCTGCAGCACCTGGGCGAGTGTATTTCACAGTCAAGACAGCATCATAAACCACCCAGTAATATAAAATTTCATCCTTGGAGATGACAAAACCTTAAACCTTTAAAATGTTTTGGATGCAATTCATCTCTTTATCAGATTTCACTGGTTATTGTGGTTCAGCAGTTTTCATTCGAATCTCGAACCTAAAAATTGAACCTACACAAAAGTACAATTACAATTTCCATGACGAACCATCCTATAAAGCCTCTGCCGACCATACAAAACACCGACAAATCTTGAACTGCAACAGCAGCTATCTGTGGAACGGATTTCTTATTCTCGAAGCTAATTCCAAGTTCCCACACCAAAACAATAACAGCACAATTCAAAGGCCAATTTTAAGAGATGATAGCAGGTGTTATATCGTTGGTCAAATAGAGGAAAGAAATGGGAGAATGTCATGAACAAACCTAGATTAATTTAGAGTTCATTCACCCTTTGGCGAAGATGGTAGCAAAGTTGGGTAGAAATTGGCGTGTAGCAAATAATCTACACCAGGTTAAAAAAAATAGAATAAATTAAAAGGAATACAGCATCCAACCATTGTCAACTAAACCACATGCCAGTGCAAGAAAGGCTTCAGCACCAAAATTCACGGACCACTCTGCTTATATGTATGTGATTAAAGAGAGAATGAAAAGATAAATGAAGAAAGATTCCTTAACAACAAAGCACGTACAAAAGGGCTTCTGCTTAAAGCAGTTTACTAATCCAATCACCATTCATTCTCAAAATGGTTGGAAAAGGAAGGATGGTTTTGCACCCAGCAGTATAAATTGTCGATGCACTGGACAACAGTATGGACACCAATTTCGAATGTCTGGGCAACAGTCACAGAATGCACGCTTTCCATTGGTTAAAATATCTACAAAGAGGAAAGTGAACTGCAGCCACCCAGTTCAAATTCAAGGAAATAACAGCTCAACAACCCCGGACAGATTTCTTGTAAGGCGCAATGGGTAAAGCGAAAGGGTGGGGGTCGGAGACTGAACATCAAATAACTCACTTACCACCCATCCTTGAGATCACAAGTTAGACGATCTTTTGTAGTTAGCCAACATCCATCCAGGAGAACTGTAATTGAAAACACAACGAAAGCAGAAACAAAATTACTTGACCTGTGAGCAGGAACTTCAGTGCAACTCATGCCCAACAGAAAGCAAGTTAAAGAGGGTTTCCCCCTCTCCTTGATCACAAAAGAAAAGGCAATACCACAGCTACCTTATAGATAATTCATCAAATTAAGGTCAAGGTGAAACACAGAGAGAACATGACAAAAACTTACAGGTGGATCACTGGGTTGTCATTATTCATCACTAGTATCTACTGCCATGAGGATTGCTTATAACCTTCCCATCCACCCTCTGGCTCCTTCCGCTTCAAAACACCTCCGCTGGTCACTTGATACATCCTCGATTGCTCCTCTGTAAGGACCTGTGAACTGGCAACAGATAGTTGCCTCGATGCAAGAGCTGAGGTCTCATCTCTACTTTCCATGTCTGGGCCTAAAGGCCCAGCATTGAGATCTAGACCCTGTCTTCCCCATTTCCTACTGCTCTCCACAGCACCATTATTGTTATTGTTACTGTCTGGGAAGTTAACAGCATAAGAAGGCCTTGGATAATGAGACGAGACTGCACCTAATACTTGAGAGGGTACTGTCGGAAAGCAAAGTCTCCCACCAGATGGTGAATCCACATACGATGCTGAACCACCAGAAAATGTTGCTGAGGTAAGAGGAAAGTTGGTCCCAAAAGGAAAGACAGGATACTGGAAAGGAGGAGATGGAAATGGCACTGCCGGAGAAGACGACAACACTGCTCCCCTGTAGACATCAGTATTAAATGGATTGCTGCCAGTAGAGGAAGCCAACATCCTCTGAGGCCCACCAGTTGCAACTACTGGGAAAGGCTGCTCTCCTCTATCATGCAAGATAGATTGGATTGTGACAGCAGGATAAGGATTTCCTTGAGGAAACCAGGAGGGGAAGTTTCCAATTTCCGTACTGTTCATCCGAAGGTTAGAAATGAGTGGTTGAGATGGCACAATGTTTCGGGTATGCTGGCCAAGTGGTGATGGTTCAGCACTCACCTCATCAACAAGAGGGCCATCATTCAAATCAAAGTCTCTGCAACCACCAACCTTTCCATTTAGAAAACCACCAGATGATTTGGCGGGATGAAGTGGGGCATCCAGCCTCCGGCCAATGCTTGTTAAGTGATTACCAATATCACTAGCTTCATCTGCTCTATTCAAATCAAAATCAAGTCCCCCCGAGCTTCGAACAGGTATCGAACCCATCAGTGCATCACGTGCACAATCATTATTCTTTGCAAGGTCAGAAACAGAAACTGTCTCCTGAGCAGAACTTCGTGAAGCCAAATCCTCGAGGATTCTTTCATCAGGAACATTCAAGTCAATATCTAACAGGGGGCGACCAGGCTTGGAAACCATTGCATCAGGTAGTGAGATATTAGCTGTAACTAATGGAATCTCCAAAGCTTTTCTAGGTTCAGCTGGCCGAAATGCACTTGTGGCTGCCGATCCCTTCCAACCAAGCTCCCGTCTACTCTTCAGTAGATCCTCTGGTGGAACAAAGGACCCTTTTGCAGCAGCGGCTACTGTAATGGAAGCAGGAAGCCCACTAGACACAGAAGAAACAGGTAAGGGAAAAGGGCTAATTAGCTGAATCGCAGAAAAGCATCCAGGTGTTCTCAAATCACCTGACTCCCCATATTTCCCATCATCAGAAATAAAGCCTTCATTCAGATCAAATTCAACTTTTGCTTCCAGATCCGATCCCCCTGTAGCAGATAAAGAAGAAGCAGCAGCAGGGGCAGACATACATTCCTCTGTTTCATCAGCTCCAGTGCCAGCCAAATTTGACCTTGTTGACACTACTAGTTCTGGTGCCTGAACAAGTGTGGGTGCTGCCTTGTGAGCAGCTGGTCTGGCACTACATTGCTCATTGACCTGAATGCCTCCCAAGCTCTCCACCTTGCACTCACCTTCATAATCAGTTGTGGCTGAGGCTGTATTACATTCATGTTCAATTTTATTTTTCTCAGTAGAATGACTCCTACCATCTGTTTCACCAGCCTTCACATCATGCATGTTTTCAGAAACCACATCCTTGCCAGAACTAGAAGGTTCGCGCACTTCATCATTGGTTCCTTTTGCAAAATCAGACTGCAACATAGCAGGTGGTTTTGGCTCATCCCCAACAGAAACATCCAGCTCTTTATTCATTTTTTTCTTGTTCTCACCATCAGTCTCTACAGGATGGTTTGTTGATGATACATCAATTGCATCAGTCCCATCTTGCACTCCTGTATTGTTGATCTCATTTAAGACAGAACCATGCAACTTTTCTTTTTCATCAGATATGCCATCTAAATTTGATCTGCCACCACCCTCTTTCTCCCACAGCTCCTTGCCCCTACAATTTGATGTTTTCACTGCCATGCTTTCAGAGGACACAGCAGCTAATAGTATTTCCTCTGATTTCACATTGCTTTCTAGGCATGGTTCAGCAATTTTCTTCCCATCCACATGGGAAGAATTGGGAGGTCCATTGAGCTCCCCTGTGTGTTTTTCTTGTGAAAACAGAACTGTTTTAGCCCCTATGTTCTTGGACAGTGAAGTACCAACAGTAATACCCTGCTTCTCATCTTCATCATCAACAGGCTTACCTTGGCTTTGAGCAGGAACATCACGTGGTGATGATTTTGCTCTCGAACCACTTGGTGCACAGGGGTGCTCGATAGGCATGTTTCTCCGTGGAGAATCTGTTGGTGAAACCATATCAGACTTGGACATCTCCCCGGCAGCTACACTAGCAAGCAGATTCATACCAACATCATCACCAACTGACATAGATGCATTCCCATCAGAGTATTTTGCACAACTTTCAATCAAAGCATTCATGGAGCTGAAAGATGCATCATGCAGCTTCCCAAATTTATGTTCATACACATTTGAAGAGGGTGTAGCTTTTGAGACTTCACCTAATTTACTAGCATCATCACCCATACAACCATGCTCTTCATCAGGAACAGTGGCAGGCGACCCATCACCCTCATCTGACCCAGTCAGCACCTCTTTGAAATCATTGCTTTGCCACGACTCGGTCTTAACATCTGATGCAATATTAACTCGATATGAATTAATTTTTTCCTTCAAATTATGATCAAACTGGTCATGCCTCTCCGAAGGCACAGGAGAAGAATCTCTGCTATTCATGACTGAAGTGTCTTCCAAAGTTCCCCCACTGGAACTTTGTGCAGGACTGCGACCTTTGGTGGGAATTTTAACAATGAATTTATGACTGAACCCTTCAGCCGTTGGAACATCAAGTGCCTGATCGCATGCCAAACTGGACTGTTGTAATTTCTCTGAACCTGGATTTCTGTGCAAGGGAGAACTTCTGCTCGACCCACTATCCCTTTGGACCCCAGATACAGCTGGGCCTGGAAACCCATTAACTGATTTACGTTGCCGCAAAGAACCACCAATGATCTTATTTGTTGCCATTGAAACAGCAGTAGAGCTCCTTGCATCCTCCTTTCCCGGCAATCCTGAAGTTTTGGCATGGTCACTAGAACAAGATTGACTATTGTTGAGGGACTGACTGGAACTGCTGCTTTTCTCATCCTTTGCTGCAGATGCAGGTAGATCTGAGGCGCCACTGACACCAATATTTCTGAGCTGTCCATCTTTCAAATTATTACCAACTGTGCCAGGTGATGCTGTTGATTTTATGGGGCCTGGAGATGATGCAGACTTGGTCACAGTCTCCCCCTGGACAAGCTTGACTGGACCACTTTTCGAAGCAGAGAGTTGCACAACTGAGCTCTTCATTGCAATCTCTGAGGATACACCAGATGGTCTATTCCCAACCTGCGAAACTTCAGGAATGCGCGATCTAGTAGACCAGGTGACACCTTGGTTAGAACTAAACTTTGCATTTGCATCCATTTCAGCCTCAACCCGTTTCTTCCACATGTCAACTAAACTCCTTGCTTTCTTCTGTATTTCCAAATTCTTATGTGTCCGCAAATGATTCACAGATTTGCCAATATTACACATTTGCAGAGCATGAAGATTTATAGGGAGTTTATCCAGTGCATGAAGCAAAACTAATAAAAAATCCTCAACAGATCTATCACTATCCTTGGGGCTACTACCATCACCAATCTTCCCTTTATGCACCTCCTGTAGCCATTCATCAAATACAGGCAAGCCCCTCAGCTGCACAAACCGATTTAAGCAATCAAACTTATCTGTGGCTGCTATCACACCAGCTAGCATTGACCGGCCAACCAAATCTACTTTCCTCTCGTTCCTCTCAGGTAGCATGAGATGCACCAATTTCTCAACCCCTTCAGAATCCACAAGTCCCCCCTTCTCTGTAAATTTAGAAATCTCAGATTTCCAAATGCTTTCTGGTCTATGAACAGAATCCACATCATCCATTTTAGAAAAACGTTCTCGTTTAATGGGCTCAGACCCCTGATCTCCACGCTCCCTTTTCTTGCCCTTAGATTGTGAAGGAAAGGAGGCAGCATTATTCTGTACACTATCAGAACTAGGTTTTACCTGTGATGTTGAAGTTGGACCATTCATTGTCTTCGGAGAACATCCATCTGGTTGAACTGTTGCATGCATTTCTAAACGTGTCTTAGATAATAGCTGATCCACTACTTCTTGTCGTTCCTGTGTAAAGAAGAGTTAACCATCAAATGGAATTGTAAATTCAAAGCAAATTCTTGAAGGGCAGCTACAACTCACATTAATATAATCCTGATCAGTTAGCCACCATAAACACTTGTTTGTAATGTCATAAACTCGCCGGCACACAAATGAGCAAATCCCTGATGGAAGTTCAACACCTTTCGGAAGGAAGGCAACTTTACACGGATGGAGTAGTGATGCAGCAGGAATTTCATCCTTGTGAAAGGAAAAGAATACTTCGTTTGGCGCAGCTTCCAGTAGGATGCCTTTGCCAAGCTTTATGTCAGCAGGTCGATAAAGCCAATTCACACCTAACTTTAACTTGTTCTCTTTATCAGTAGTCAGCCTTTGGATTATTCCAATGAAAGGAGGGGAGTCCTGGGGTGGTTTGAACAGAGCAGAGTCTCCAACACTGACCTTGCGTCCATCCTGTTAAAGGAAAAAAATAAAACATAGGGCACTTTAGGTAACTTATTACAAATGCATCTTTATACCAATTACATCAACAAATGTTCTGCTAAAGTAGAAAATGTAGCCTGCATTTTGATAGCATAGATGATTGCTGAATGGAATATCATTAACTGGCCATTAATATCATAATAAAGATCCATCATCAAACCACTAGATAATTACCATTATGAACTTCATGGATGAAAAATCACAGCTTATGAGTCCTCTTATCTCATTTTCATTCATTAGATACTTGATTAAGCACTTATCAATAAATCTAAGCCAGGCCATCATCAGTAAAAGAAATTACATACAAATGCCTCAATGCATATGATTGTGCTAAGATGTAATTATGAGGAGAGATAAGTCATTCAAATTTACACTTCGCACAGCTAAAAGGAACAAAGCAGAGTGTTCCGTCAACAGTCATAAGAAAGAAAAACAAAAGTGGAAATTAAACTTAAAACCTACTGCTAAAAAATTTCACAAATACAAGAAAAAATTGCCTCCAAACTGAATTTAAGCAACAATATCATGTAGCAATACAAAAATTAATTTGTTGTCATATTTCCCAAAATCCAACTGAGAATTGCAATAACGAACACAATACTAACTGAATTGTAGAATTCCCACGCTAACAAAAATCAAAGAAAATCTGAGCCAGCTCCTTTAATTCCTATATCAAACAAATAACCTCTCCATCTTTTATCAATCAAATCAGTGATTGCCCCATTTCCCATCATTCAAATCCAAATAACACAGAAGTACGATGAATTACAATCCAATACCTCTCATAATCGAAACAATGACCCAAAAAAACACGAAAAAAAATCCCAAAAGAAAAGGAGTACCTTGTAAAAAGAATCAGCTGAAGATAACGAAGAAGAAGAAGGAGGAGAAGGGACGAAATCAGGAGCAGCTACAACTGAATTGTTGTTAACACGAGTGGGAGCAGTCCACATGTGCCGAATATGATCCTTTTTCCTCTCCTCCTCAGCTTCCCGCCCATGCAGCATAGCCTTGCATTTTTCCTTTCGAGTACCATCAACCCTTAACCCTAACTCACACTTTCCCCCTCAATTAATTCACCAATTCGAAAACCCTAGATCCACCCAAGACCAAAAATAATTGAAAAACTAAAAAACCCTAGCTTCCGTAGACCATTTCTAAATGCAATTCAAACCCTAATTTGACAACAATCAATTACTTCCGCAAATCAATACATGCGATCCGTTAAATTAGAGATGCTGTTTTGAGTTTGAGAGAGAGAGAGAGATATCGAGAATCTAGAGAGAGAAAATCATGGAGAAAGAAAAGGAGAGCGAGCGAACGAGCGAAGAAGAGAAATCGTAGTGGGGGAGACGGCAAAAAAGGGAAGATGTACGTGGTAGATAGACTGAACCATAAACCCGGACCAAGTCCCTGTCAAAAATTCTCAATGGGTCCAGTCTTGCCTCTTTTCAACCCTCTAATCTTTTTGGGTTGGGATTGACCCGGTCAAGAGACAGGGTTTTGGATCATATGAGTTAACCTAGATTAACTCAAATTTTTTTTAAAAAAATATACTTGAGATTTTAATATCACTTAAGAAAAAATTATGAAAGAATCAATGTGCGTGCATGCTTGCGCGTGTGTGTATATAATAGTTATCCCAAAAGTTATGAAACAATTCATATGAATATAAGCTATATATAATTATCTAATATCAAAAAATTAAAAAATAATTCATGTGAATGTATGCTATATATAGCTATCTCACATAAAAAAAATTAAAAAATATTTTATATATGGATATATATACTCTCTCACTTTCTCACGAGACTAAGTATTTATATATTAATTTTCTATATATATATATATATATATATATATATATATATATAAAACAATTCACATCAAAAAATTAAGAAATAATTCATGTGGATGTAAGTTATAAAAGAATACATGAGGCTAAGTATTTATAAATTAATTTTCTATATTTTTTGGTTTTTAAAAAAATATAAAAAATAAAGTTGGGTCCACCCGGGTTACGCTAGGTCACATGGGTTTCGAGTTGACTAGGCAAGTTGCCCGAGTTTAACTTAGCCAATTGCAAGCTCGGGTTTTGCTTATTTGAAACTCTGCCAAATAATTCATGTAGATGTAAACTATAAAAGAATACATGAGGCTAAGTATTTATAAATTAATTTTCTATATTTTTGGGTTTTTTAAAAAATGTAAAAAATAAAGTTGGATCCACCCGGGTTACGCTAGGTCACATGGGTTTCGGGTTGACTAGGTAAGTTGCCCGAGTTTAACTTAGCCAAATGCAAGCTCAGGTTTTGCTTATTTGAAACTCTGCCAATGCCCGAGGTTGAGTTTCATAACAATGCCTTTTAGATATGATTTATGGCCCGTTTATTAATGTATTTAAAGGGTGTTTGAGATTGTGATACAAGATATTTTTCAAAATAGCTTTTTGTTTAAAAATGTACTAAAATCCACCATATAAAAACTATAAAAAAAACACTAAAAGTATTAATTTAATCTTTTTTCAAGCCAAAAGAAATTTTAAAAAGCATCTAAAAGCAAAAGCAGAGGATGTGTCAAATACCCTTTTAAATAACAATAAAATTAAAATTAAGAATTTAAGTTTAAATTTAAATTTAAATAGAAAAAAAATATAATAAGCATCAATAATGTAATGTAGCATGTGAGAGATAACATTGTAGATTCGCAAGATGTTTTTTTTTAGATTCTTTTTTCATTTTGGTCACCAATTTTTTTTTCAACTTTATCCTTTAATATTATATTATTTTAGAATTGAGCTTTGTTATTTGTTTATGTTGGCTTGGTATTGAACACTCACGGTGTCTGGAAATAAAATTGATTCTCGATGAATGCTCTATTTGTCATAATTAAAAGAAATTAAATTGAATCAAAACAATTGAAGTTACGAAGCCAAGTTTGAATACTAAAAAAGTATTGAGTCCATTTTTTCTTGTAAATATTATAGACTGAAGTGCACAATTAGGGGAGAGATTAAGCCTTTTTTATTTTCTTAATCCCTTACTTTTTTATTTAATCCTTTTGCATTGAGTTTTTTGTTTATTGGACTTAATTTGTTTTTCCTAAATATGGAAAATCCCATAATATTGAGAGAGAAAATATGACATGTGTTTGATACTCGAATTTGTAAAATAAAATATAATTTTATTGATCTAAAATAATTAAGATTTGAGAGATCAAGTTGAAAAAATAAATGCTAGGGATTAAAAGAAAAGGACAGGGCAAATTAGACTAGTGCGCTAGTGGGAGGTACTTCTCGCATTCAAGATCTTCATATTAGAATGGTGTGTGGTGGTGCTAGCGGCTCTTTTTTCTTTTCTTTTCTCTTTTCTCTCTCTCCTCATGATTTGAGCTAAGCCTGTCAAAATTGAAAGGTATACTGTCATTTTTTTTTATTGAATTTGGACCTCAATTTTTTAATTTCTATTGGTTTTGTTTTGAACCTTTTGTTTTATTGATTTTTTTTTTTAATTTCATCCATTAGTTTTTGGTTTCAATTGATTATTATATCAAATTTGATCATCATTTTTTTGCTTGATATTTGTTTTGAATCCTTTTTTATTTGATTTGTATATCAACTCATCTCTCAGAATTTAGTTTCATTTTATTTTTATGTGAAATTTAGTTTCTATTTTTTTTTATTGCTATTTGTTTTGGATTCTTTTTTATCAATTTTTCTTCAATTTCATTCCTCAATATTTTGTTGATTAAAAAGTTGACTTCATGATTTTGTTTTGTCTTCTATGGAGTAATCCCGATCTAATGATCCGAGTCATGAGTTTGAAAGATTATCTCGAGTTGACTTTGATCTGTTTTAGATACTTTTTTATAATTGATTTTTTTTTCAATCTCACCATTCAATATTGAGTTTGTTAAGAATTAGACTTCATGATTTTTTTTTATTTTCTCTTATATGAGGTTATCTCGATCTCATGTATTGAGTTGTTGACTTAGCAAATAAACACAAGTTGATTGAAGTTTTTTTTTTCATTTATTTTTTTAACTGAATTTTTTTTAAAAAAATTTCTCTTCGTCATTGAGTTATTTAAGAATTGAGATTTATACTTAATTTAATTTTTTTTATAGGGTTATCCCAATCTCATGACAAGATCATGAATTTGGCAAGCTGACTCGGGAGGAGTCGCGTTGTTTTTTTTTTTTTTTTAATTTTTTATATATATAATTATATTATTAAATTAACTAAGCTTATTGAAACTATTCAAGTCAATCATTCAAGTCTTGGATTTTTCTTACTTCTTTAAAACCATTAGCATCGTTAAGCATCATTTTTTTTTATGTTAGGAAAAGTTTGGTCCTACTCGCGATGTAGTACAACCCACCAATCTAGTTTGTTTTCTAAAAGTGTGTTTCAAATAAAAAAATATTAAATTTTGTTTTGTATTTTGATTATTTTAAAATGAAAAAGGCTGAAACCCTAAAATTTTCTAAACAAAAGTATGAAATTAGTTGATTTTCATTTAAAAATGCATTTTTACAAAAACACATGCATCATATTGCCAAACATACATCTAGTTTTATCTTAATATATTTTCAACATATATATGACTTCATTATTTACCAATTTCTAAATCTATCATGATAACGAGTCTTAACAAAAAGATATTCTCCAATCAACTTTCACTCATTACAACAAAATCTCTCCTTAATCAAATATAAAGAAAATTATTTCATATAAGAATTAATACATAAAAGATCATTTTTCTTGTACCTTTTTTAGAATTTGATATTTCTAACACGATAGCACGTGGAAATGTGTTTTCATGTGTTCATATAATATGATGACACACCCTTTTTTAGATAAATTGATTAACATTATAATTTATAATTATAATTATATTATAATTATTACAATTACAATTACAATTACAAAGAAAACTAAATTTTATTTTGATTTCATTGTATACATAGAGAGAAAGGATAATGGATTTGTATTGCTTTCCTCTTTAATTGTTCTAGGGAGACGTGGCCAAATGACCACTATAATCTTTTCCTCTTTTTTCTACTCTTTCACTTTTTCCTAATAGTCACTGTACTAAACTTTTCTTCTTTCTTTCATCTATTCATCTTTCCTCTTTAAACCAATGATGTGGTCTCTCTTTTACCAACAATCTTTATAACAACAACAGAGTCTACTCCCTTATCATCTCAGACTCTCTCTCTCTCTCTCTCTCTCTCTCTCGCTCTCTCACTCTCTCACACACACACACATACACACAAACACAACCATAAAATCAAAGCAAGAAAGTTTTTTTAGGTCATTATCCAAGCTTTTTTTTGTTTGATTTTAATGGGTGTTTGTTGATTTTTGGGGTGATTGGTTTGATTTTTTCTTTTAAAGTTTCTTTGCATAGGTTGATTAGAATGCTTAGTTTTAAGGGATTAAACTTTTTTTTTATATATAAGGGAAGAAATGTGTTTGTCTTTTTATTTTGTGAGTGCTTACTCATAGCTATGATGTTTGTGATTTATCCTCTTCATGTTATTTGTTACTTGGTTTTATTGTTGGTGCTATATTGTCTTCCCTGAAAATTTTTCCCCTTTCCTTACTTGGCAAGTTTTGTATTGGTTCTTTTGTTTCGGAGCTTGTTCTGTTTCTTTTTTTTTTATGCAAGGCTATTATTATTTAGGACCAGGGTTATGATGTGCAATGTAAGTCTCTTTTAATTCTTTCTCATTGGTTATTGAGTATGTATGTTGTTTGTTTTATCGTTGGCTATGTTTATTTTCCCCTTATATCTTTTTAGTTCAATTGTGTGTTAAATTCATTGTTTGTTGTTTGAAGGCCTATTGGATGTTTTCTTTTTGATGTTCTTTTCTTTGTTATGACATTGATTTTTTGTTTTTTGGATGCATATTTCAGTGCTCTTTATTTGCTCTTAAAGATTTTGTGGCTTTGTTTTCTTTCTATTTTTTATTTTTGTTTGCTTCATATTATTGGCTTCTAGGTCATGGGTGGGTTGTTTATTTTTTAAAGATTCAACATGTCTAAAGGTGTTTAAGGTAGGGGTGGGGGTGTGGCTAAATTTTTTTATAGAGGTTTTTGTTTGAATAATAGCCTTTGAGATTTGTGTTTGTTCAGTTGGTTGGTTATTTTATGATTCTTAATAATCCTACACTGGTTTGTTGGTCGATCATGCAATTTTTTTTATGAATTATTCTATTTTACATTTAAAATCCTTTTTCTTTTGTGAATGTTTGTTTATTTGTGTTTACATCCATTTTCAACCTTTATTTTTGGTATTCTTGCTTTTAAATAGGGGCTGTCATTTTCTAGTTTTATCTTTTAAAAATCACTACCTTAATAAGATTTAAAATCTCTACCATTTTTTTAGTAAGTTGTAAGATTGTTATTTTAAGGGTACACAACTACATTAATAAGTTAAATATGTTTTTTTCATTGTGTGTTTCTGTCTATCTTACACATTTAAACTTTGATTTCTTTCTTGATGAGTCTTGGCATGTATTTGTAATGCTTTAGAATCTTTTCCTTTGGTTTAATAAGGTTGTTCATAAAGAGGTGGTTATCTGACTTATTATTTCTCAATGTTTATTGTTCTTTCTTCTTTCATCTTTCTAGGCATGTCGTTTAGCTTTCTAATAAGGTTTTTTTTTCTTTCTATCTTTGTGGTTTAAAAAAGTAGTTTTTAGGATTTTATTTTTATGTGAATTGTCATTTTTATATCTTTGTTTTTTAGGGGTAGTAGTGTTAAAGTTATTTGCTTTCATGATTAGTTTCTTCATTTTATAGTGTGCCTATTGCATGTGGGTTTTTTTTTCGTGTTTACATTTTTTTGTTGGGTTGAGGGCATTGAATTTTGTAATAGCGAGTTAGTTGCATGATATAATTTTTTATTTATTGTACATTATACGTTACATGCTTTATAGATTGCATATTTAGTTTTCTCATCATTTTTTCTGATTTTATTTTGTACAACATCCTTAATATTACCTTTTTATTGGGGTCCTTAAAATGTGTTTATTTTGCTTTTTTTTTGTTGTTGTCATGGCAAGCCTAACATACTCAACTATGATTTTTCCTTTTCATGTTATTACTAGGTTTAAATGACTTTTATTATGGTTGACGTTTATGCCAATTATTGTCAGCTGGTCTCTTAGGTCTAAATGACTTGGCATGTTATAAAGACATTACTTGCTTAACATTATCCTCAAGTTTGCACCCTTTAAGAGAATTATAAGATAGGTAAGACATCTATATACCTCATTATAAAGCATATATTGGGCTTGTCAAACCACCCATTTGGATTTTCCATCATCTATATATTTTTTCCCAATACTAGGATTTGTGACTTACTTCATCGTTTGTCATGACCAATCAACCCTTTTCTTTTGAGGCTCTTCCTTTCTAATAAGCCCATTATGATTTGAGATAACAAATATTATATTGACTTTAAGGAATAGATCATCATCCACTTTTATCATCTTTTTTTAGAACATGATTGCATTCAAATTCTAAAGCTTAATTTCTAAATACTACATAACTATTAGTGTCGTATTTCTAAAAGTCATGCCATTTATAATATTATTTCCTCTTGATTTGATTAATGATAAAGGTTATGTGATTGCTAAAGAGCTTAATGTTCACCCACACATCAACTGATCAAGATCTTTTTAACTCTTTTGATATTAAAAATGTGCTTATTATATTTAATTGCTTTGAAAACTTTGACTTTTTTGTTACCAGGTTTGGGAGCCTTTTTAGATTTTTTTTTTTTAATATTGTGATCTTAAATGGTCTTTCATATTTTATTTTAGTGACTGATATGAGTTGCTATTAAACCTCCTTAAATTCTTTATTAGAATCTAAATTAATTAGTGAATAAACATTTACGACATTGTATAAATAACCAATAAAGTAAGTCCCCCTTTGTGGTTTCTCTTTTACCTATTTTACTAGCATTTTCTCATAATGGGCAATATTATTTGTGAGGGTATATATGTCTAAATACTTGGTTCCTACAAAACTTTTCCTTATGTTTAACTACATTCTCACTAGCAATAACTTCATGTACTTTTACTTAAATATAACTATAGTGAATTTAGTTTTCAATATCTTAAATTGTAAGACATAGTTTTCTATTACCTCTTTTAGGTCCTATACTATTTTAACCAAGTCATATAATGTAATCTCTTATATTATTATATAAAAGTGTTCATGAAAACGAGTTTCATCTCTTTCTAACTGTTGATCGAGTTGGGTGGCAATGTGGAGTATTAGTGAAAAGCTATTTTGGTTACTGATAAACCAAATGACCTTAGCTTCTTGAAAGGGTTGACTGTATTATCACTATATTGATTAGTAAATTAGTGATGTGCTTCCTTATTGATTGTTTATCCTTTTAGAAAAAAATATTTGAAATCAATAATTTTTATTTCTCTAGTGATCACGTACAATCTATCAACCCATTTAGAGTATAAATAATTGCAAACAAATCTTATTGTTCATCTTACTTTCAGTCCTATCTCTTTTAAATGTTGATTTAGTTATGCTCTATTTATCTCTCTTCTCTATTACTGATATGTAGAAGGGAATTGTTGTGCTAGAAGATTGAGGTTTCCTTATTGTAAAACAGGTTATTGGGTATAGAATTGCCTAGTAACAAGTTATGCTATTTGATAGAAGCTATGCAGGGCTAAGTAGTTGGCTTATGGTTGTTTGTAAGCTTGAGAAAAAATTGGCTTATCAAGAGTTATCATGCTAGGGATAAGCTACATCTTTTATTGTGCTTGATATGCTAAAAAATACCTTTTTATAAGAGGTATACTCAATCCATACACCCTTAATAGAGTGCTCGTTATTATAGAATCCCGGATTTTCCTTTTAGAAGTGTATACTTATGTTATAAGGTATTTTCTAATAAAGTTCATTTTGTAACTTATTCAACTAATAAGATATGCATGCATGATTCGGTTTACCACCACTATGTTGTTGTGACAGGTTATGATAATTGTTTTCCCCATATCTATTTAGAAAGCTCTCATATCAACATTAGAGAGATTTATATGTTGATAATAAGATTGTCTTTGCAAGCCCCTAGAAAATGAATGAATGAATTTAATTAATTGAAGAAGAGGTCATTAGTGAGGCACAAAATTCTTAACTTAAAGTCTAAAGGTAAACATAAGTAAAAAGAGAAGGATAAAATGTATAAAGATGAGAGTAGGGCCTAGTGTGAGAAACATAAAGAATTAGGGACTAAATTAAAAAGACATGAATAAGTGAGGGATAAAAAAAAAGAGAAAACCCGTCATACCTAGGAAGAACAAGAGTTTGACGACAGAAAACAAAAGAAAAAAGAGGGGGAGCCATTTTCTTCTCTATCACTTATCTCTCAAAGATATTGTAGAGAGAAACACATGCAAATCAATTCTTGAGAGTGTCAGGGAGGTTTGAGTGAAGACAGGTCAGATTGGAAGCTATTGGACAAAATTAATGTCAAACTTTAAACTGAAATTGAGATTCACAAATGAGAAAATTTGAGGTGAATGTCTTCATGGAAAATGTGGTTAGTGATGTTAGATTCCGCATGAAACAAATCTTACCCTATTTAAAGTTATATAACTCCAAATATGGATAGAACACTAGAGAAAAGTAAGGTTGTATCTTATAGGGCAGATTGATATACCATTGTATTTCAATGAGTTTAAGTGTGTAAATGGCAAAATTAGGTTTAACCATTTTCACCAAAGTTGTGTATTTGTGTCTTAGCATACTAAAAAAAAAGACCTCGTTTAAAATTGAGTTCAACAACTCTGGTGAGGAGTAAATAAACAGTTTTCTGATACCTTGTTATAAATTGTTAAACATAGTGAGTCTAAGTATGAAATTAAAAGAATTATTTTTTATACGAACAATGAGTATTTGGATTGTAAATAATGTATTAATAGAAAGTATTTGTATGGTTCAAAGGGGATAAGATCTTCTGTTGATGGAGCTCACTCGACTGGAGGAGAAGGTATGTAGAGTCTTACCTATAATTTTATGATGTCAATTAAGTTTTTTGTTGTAACTATAAATGCTATGTATGAAATGAATCCAAATGAATTGTAAATAGTTACGTGAAATAAAAATACGATTGGACTACTTTCACTAAGATAAAAACCAATGTTATGATTATTTTCGAAGTTATTTGAAAACCAATGTAATTGAGTTGCTTTCACCAAGATGAAAGATAATATTGTGATTGTTTTCAAAGTTGTTTGGAAACTAATGTGATTGGGTTGCTTTCGCCAAGATGAAAGCCAATGTTGTGATTGTTTATGAAGTTGTTTGGAAACCAATGTGATTAGATTTCCTTCTTAAATACAAAAGCCAATGTTGAAATTGTTTTTGAAAGTTGTACGGAAATCAATGTGATTGAGTTGCTTTTGCTGAGACAAAAACTAATGTTGTAAAGTCTCTAAAATTTCTCAAAGACTAAATATGTTTTGGTTACTTTTACAAACACGAAGGCCAATGTTATGTTATTGCCTAAGCTATTTTGAGAATTATGGTAAATTGAGTTGTTTTTGATAAATCAAAGGTCAATAATAAGTCGTTATGAAATATTTGATAACTATGTAAATCGAAGTACACTAATTGACTTGAACTTGAGAGTAAGACCTTACTCATGTCGAGTACAAATATCTTTGTGTGTTATTATTGTGAAATTTATAACTATTGTTCATGAAACTTTCTATAGGGTTGGATAATAAGAATTGGTGCTCCCACTTTCATATATGTTTAGAAGACAAATTATATTATAATACGAACTTATTCTTAATAAATTTTTGTTACAAGACCTTTTCGTATCGGCGAACCTAATTGTTAGGTTATAGTTGGCCTTTAGATTCAGAACTTATATTGTACATGTAAATAATTTTGTGGACCTAACTAAAAGCTCTCTCTTACTCTCCCTTCTTCTTTAATGATATTTTCTATCTATGTTTGGAATTGTGTATGAAATCCATATATAAAATATTATTATGCAAGTTGGTGTATATCCTTACATGATTTTTCCATAGCATGCATCAATAATATAACCACGTTGTATGTTGGACATTAATTTTAATTCATATAAAAAATAAACAAACAAAAATAAAAGGTACGCATAAGTAGTAAATGGATTAATTAGAGATTGAGTAAGGTAAGCACAATATATACGTTCATGGAAGAAAAGTTTAAAACATGTGGTTAGACTGTACCTTTTTTTTTATAATTCAAAATATAAGCGTATGAGACTGGATTTATTAATCTTTTAGATTTTATTTATAATTAATTTTTTATGGGATTAACATGATGTAATTACTGAATGGTACAAGATATAGTAAGGGTTGAAAGAATATATGGGGTTGATTTTTGGTTGAAATGATGTGAAATAAGGTCTAGGACAATTGAACCATGTTTGTAATAATGACTTGTAACATGGAAGAAGTAGTTGATAACTTGGTATGTTAAAATATAGAGGAAACTCTTTAAAACTTTTTGTAAAATTGTTAATAAATAAAGGAGAATGACTACATGTATAAGTGTAAAAAAACAAATTGTCATAATAAAGGCTTATATTCAATGGAAATGTGTAAAATTGCTGTAAAATTTCATGTTTTAATATCCTCTTTTTGGCGGGGTGTTACAATATTTTCATAAGCAACCTTGTTGGTTGACTGGAATTTACCACAACTAGTTGTGATCATCAATTCATCATAGCACACAATTTGATATACTTAATATATGTATGTATGGTTACGTATTGGGTATTGATTTATCAATATAGTCATCTAAGATTAGTGGTGATGACCCTATTAGAATCAATAAACGTAAAGGACTACATAAAGACACTAGAAGTGTGTTTAGATGTAATTTTGTGTTATAATGGTGAGTTAGACAATAAAGACCCATCTTTGGGCACGTCTGTCACTGGTTGATTCTCTAAAATCTAAAGAAATAGTAGGTTTTTAGGCTATTCACAGTTAAAAGGCTAGCATGTCTCCGTTGCTTGTGCAAACTATTCATTTCGAGCAATAGAGATGAGTTTACCTATACTTTTTTAGAAGCGTGTTTTAATGGCTTCTAGAATATATTTTGAATTTTTATCCTATTAGTCATGCCAATCTTTTATGTTATCAATTAACTATACTTAGAATTGAATCTTCGACGAGGCAACAACTACCTCTAACCAAGCAAAGTGAGGATTCTAGACCTTGGACACTCAGTAAAGGTAATATGTACTTAAAACATCGATGTGCAAAGAAAACACGAGTTATAAAAAAGAATGAAGGAAATTTAAGTGTTGAAAAATAACAAAGCATTAAGAAAAACAATAAAGGTGATAAAACCATCCAAGAAAAAAAAACTGTTAGAATTTCAAAATTTTGAATATATAGGGTTAATCATCATTTAAAATAGTATCTGGCTCTATTTATATTATTAAAAACTTTGGATCCTACTTACATAAGTAATTCTAACCCTATTGATGCAATCATATTATTCTATAGTCTTACTCATATTTACCTAGTATTTGTTCATGTTTTATATATAAAATGTCTTGATAATCTTTGTTTTATATTTTGAAGGTACTTTTGGATGTGAGATTCGAAAAGAAGTAAATTGAAGATAAAATTCAAACCATATTCCAACCCGTGTCGAATATTGGCAGATTTGACATCTGATCGATGTTTTATGCAGAATTTGAGTTGTAGAGGTTGAAATGAAGTGATTCCAGTGGAATTAGAAAGCTAACATCCATACCTTTCTATAAATATATGGAAAGAAAAATAAAAAAAAAATAAAGAGGATGGAAATCGCATCCTTCAAAGACAAGTCTCATATTTTGCCAATTTTGACATTCGGTCATTCCAACTTGAATATCTTGAGTTAAAGAAGTTCATTTGATGCAAACTCAATTTTTTTAGATTCCTGACTCAAAGACCTATCATCCTACCAAATTTCAGAAGAAAAGGAGCTCATATGAGAAATATGTGATTTTTCTAAGACAACTTTTAAATTCTACCAACAAACAGGTTTTGTGAAGAAATAAATCCAACTTACTTAAATGTAGATTGTTTACTTTGGAAATGACTATTTTTATATTTTTTAGGAGAATACAAATGAATTTGAGGGATGTGGGGATTAGGGTTTCCTATCAAATAAAAAAGAAAGAGAGAAAGAAAGAGAGGGGGCGGCCAGAAAGAAAAAGAAAAACTCCACCCTTTTCTCTTATACCCAAAATTATGCTCCCATCTGTTCTATTCATTAGTTTTTCAATAGAAATGCAAGGCAAGTTATTTTTCTTGGTTGAAAGGATATAGAAACCTTCGGATTTCAAAAACTATAAGATCTATTATATTTTTTCTTTTCAATTTATATGATGAGTATGAATGTTTTTCTATGTTTATTTTTTATAATTGTTTAGTTTGATTGTTAGAGCAGACTGTAAATTATTATTCTAAACCAATCTACTGCTAAGTTTGCTATCAAGACCAGAGTTATGATATTTGAACTTGTGAAGCGATTAAGCTTAATAATCAAAACCGGAGTTTTAATCTTAGGAAAAACGTTCAATTCAATCGAACATAAATTACATACGGTTAAGTTGTCTAGATTTATTAACCTATCTACTATCTAATTCTTAAGGCTGCCATTGAATTAAATTATTAGTGCGGACATTGTGGTTGTTTAATGGTTAACGTTAGTTACACTGCAGATCGGTTAACTAACTAATGTTAAGGAAAGATAGATATTCAGAATATAAATTGGCGTATCGTTTCAGTGATCAATTTTGATTTTTATAGGTGGATGTTTACTTTATTTAATTTAGCTTGATTAGTTCGTTTTGTTTACCATAACATAGCCTAGATAACCTCAAAACCCCCCAACTTTGAATAATCTAGTATAAAGACCTGAACTAGATCTTCTTCGTGGAATCGACCCCTTACTTGCTCTATACTATCTTGTTTGTTTAAGTTAGGGTAATTAATTTGTGTGACTGCGACATTGCAATAAATTTTGGTATCGTTGTCGGGGAAGTGATTCTAGTTGATGCTTGTGTTGTGATTGTTATTTATTTTGTTAAAAAAACAGATATATATGATTTCTAGCATAATCTCTGGCTTCTTATTAATCATTATGTTGAGGACTCGCATTTTAAATAGGACTATATATGCTTGGTTATGCAGACATCCATACTTCATTGGTTGATCAGTTCCTTATGAGCGATTGTGACTTTT
>Ga0307507_10004612_pt1 | contig 24037 bp, 7 predicted proteins | sample 7_EM_MG_FD_207223 | JGI IMG/M metagenome (GOLD analysis project Ga0307507, IMG submission 207223) | Populus trichocarpa ectomycorrhiza microbial communities from riparian zone in the Pacific Northwest, United States - 7_EM | ecosystem: Host-associated > Plants > Roots > Unclassified | place...
TAGAGAATTGTATCTTTACTTAGAGAAGATTGCGACCTCCCTTAAGCTTGAGAGAATTTGTACTGGCCTTACAGCCAATATAACAGATCGCTGAGAGAATAGCAGTCTTGCTAAGAACACTTTACAGGCCTAACGGCTGTAGAGAACGTACACACCAGAGAGAGCTACGCCACCCTTAAAGCTCGAGACGAACGTATTAGCTTAACTGCTAACGCGTCAGATCGCCTAGAGGATTGTACCTTTGCTAAGAATCTTTAGTCTTCAAAAACTGTAGATTTGTCAAGGGGACACGCACACACCCTTATACCCTTACCTCTACATCCTCACCTCTCGACCCTCGACCTCGACCCTCGACCCTCGACCTCAAACCTCAACCTCGACCTCAACCTCGACCTCAGCCCTTGACCTCAACCTCAACCCCAACCCTCGACCTCGACCTCTATTCAAGCCTCAAGCCTCAAACTCTCACACCTACCCTTATACCTACAATCATGGAACTAACGGAGAAAGAATGGGCCGTAATGGCTAGTAAATACGGATACGGAATTAATGCAAACGAGGCTATAAAGGACGAACTGGTAGAGTTTGTAGAAACGATGATATATCTAACACAAGACCTTATAGATAACAGCTTGTGGGCTATCTTTCTAGAGCAGTTCAAGGGATTTACGGTGGAGAGCTTTAAGAAGATACGCATAGATATTAGATTTAAGCTGCGAAGACATCTCCTTAAAAGAGGTGTTTATGTAGGCAGACACACTAGCAGAATTACTGTATCTGAGCTGTTATTTAAAGTTACATAAGAAGAAGAGCTGCATTAATGGACAGATAAGGAGATTGTAGCAACTATTAAGGAGTTGGCAGAACCACTAACTACAAGAGCACTATAAGATAGGTTAAACCACACTCGTGACGGTCTATCGGGTCAGCCTATAGCTATAGTTGCTATTCTACCTGGTCCTCCTCCTGCTCGGTATCTTTACCCTAGTACTGCCAGGGGTAGACTAAACCATACTCTTGACGGTTTAGCTATTGGCCCAGAATCAGTTCAGCCTATAGCTACAACACTGCCTAGAACGCAGATACCTACCCCTATAATACTATAACCACCTGTAGAGTCTTGACCGCAACTACCACAACTACCTGTAGAGTCTTCGCCGCAACTACCCCTACCGCTAGCTACCCCAATCGCTACCCTTGCTGCCCCCCTTGGTACTCCTACCCTACCTAGTCCTCCTCCTGCCCGGTATCTTTACCCTAGTACTGCCAGGGATAGACCAAACCATACTCTTAACGGTTTAGCTATTGGCCTAGAATCAGTTCAGCCTATAGCTATAGCTATAGCTACAATACCGCCCGGAACGCAGATACCTACCCCTACGACACCTCAACTATCTGTTGTATCTATACCCCGGCAAGCTGCACTAACTGCCTCTACCCTCCCTCTAGTAACTGCTCCTACCCTACCACTAGCTGCTCCGCTAATTCCACCAGCTATTCCAACTGCCGCACCACCAGTTGTCCCGATCGCTGCACCGCCAGCTACCCCGATCGCTGCCCCCGCTGCCCCTGCTGCCCCTGCTGCCCCTGCTGCCCCTACTACCCCTCCCGGTCCTTAATCCTCCAATTATAACCAATTGCTATGGTCGAGAGAGCAGCAACCACAGCAGCTGCAGCAACTGCAGCAGCTACACATATATACACCACCTAGGCTAACTGTGCCTAGTGTGGAGCAAGGACCTAGGCAAAGACCTAGATATAGCAAGGAGGTGGCTATAATTGTAAAGATCTATACAGACAACTAGAAGGCTTGCTAGGGAGTTCCTGCCTATAGAACTGCCGTCTTAAACCCTAAAGAAGACTTGTCTTAGTTAATTAACAAGTTATAATCTTCAACCGTTGTATGGGAGAAGAAATACCCTAGTTAAGAAGCGTATACTACCTTTACGGATCGCCGCTACTATAATTAAGACCAAGGCCGAAACCACGACCAAAACAACCGAAACTTTAGCCGCAATCGAACACCCTACGGACGCTATAATAAAGGAGTGGGTTAAACGAACGAACTGTAAAGTATTGCCTAGGTGTACAGTAGGGAGTAGGCAATACCCTTGTATAGGAGAGAGAGAGAGAGACAAACCGATGGGGGAGGAAGAAGGCTGTAAGCCTAAGGAGCTTATAAAGGGTGGCCAAGGCCTAGCTAAAGGCTAGCCTTAGCAGCCCTAAGAGCTCCTAGGATATAGCTAAGGATTAAAAGAGAAGCTATTGCGTATAGATAGGAAAAGCCTAGCTATTACGTATACGCTATAAGTAGTCTAGAAGACTTAACTTTAGAGCATAGATTAGCCTTCTTTTTAGAGTTGCTCCAGTGTCGGAACGTTAATCACGTGATGTAGTTACGAGACTATAAAGCGAGACTAACTGTCTGACCTTGGAGCAACCCCTTTCTTTAGACAATCGAACAACTACCAACTTCAACACCGCATACGTATTATACAGTGATATTCGTGCCCGTTGATAAAGCGAGTATACCGACAATAAGATTCTTTTACTATAATAGAGGGGATTATTATAGTCCGTAAAGGGCTTTTCTTAAGCGCAGTACTTTATCTATCTTTCCTTTATTAAACCCTAGCGGTAGCTTTATATAGATAACTTCGTTAAGATCGCAATAGACAAACGCGTTAACTATATTTATTTATGTCGTTTCTAAGTTAAATTTTGGGGTAATTGCAATAAGGGCCCAGAAGGTTATACTTGCTAATATAGTAGCTCTTATAGGTAGATCTCCTGGGGCCTGTTAATTTCTATATACTACTAAGCATACCTTATATTTCTAGAGAAATCCATACTTATCTGTCTTATAGATAAACATCTATATTAAGCTAAGGATCTGCTATCCCTTTATATACTTCTTATCTATTTCTTAAAATAACCTTATTTATTAATAGGACTAGAGGTGGGCTTATTATGCCTCTTAGAACTAATTTAAAAAAGAGTATATATTAAACTCCTAAATTAACTAAGGTGGAGAAGGTAAGTTCTTCCTATATAATCTAATATTATATATTCTGCCTAATTCTAGCTTGCTATTATTAAGTTAACTATTAAGGTTAAACTTCCTTCCTACTAAGAAGGCGCTATAATAGGCTAAAGTAATCTTTTTAGTAACAAAGTCTTTAAACCTATAATCGCCGGCTTCCTTAAATAAGTCTTTAACCGAGTTATTAAACACCCCTTAAGTGTTAAACCCGTCTTTTATTCATTAAATAATGTCCTAATTAGTATCTTATATATCTAACTTTATAGAATACTTAACGTAAAAGGTATATAGAGATTCTTTATTTTCTTCTATTAGAGGTAATATACAATATATATCTTTAAAAGCTCTTATAAGCTTAAGATCTGCTAACTTATTAAAGATTCGAACTGGCTTATTATTAACATTATCGTCTTCCTCTTAAATTAATAGTTTAAATACTTCTTTATCGTCTTCCAGAAGAACTTTATTCTTAATTAGAGTATTAGGGAGTTAAATCTTCTTAATTAGCGTGTCTAATTTAGCGTATAGATCCTTTAAAATATCTATTTACTTACTGTTAAAGAACATCTTTTTGTTAAAGATGATATCCCTAATAGAGATAATAATACCCTTATATAGGATCTAGATCCTATAGATATTAGTAGAGTTATAGCCAATAAGGTAGCTGATATAGGCTTATAGATCTAGCTTACTAAGCCCTTTCTTTTTTAGCTGGGCATTTAATATTATCGCATATGCCCTATAGCCGTAGGCTTTTAGGTGCAATACTTGCGGTTTTCTTAAACTTCTATTAGCTAGGAAAGTATAAAACCTCTTATATAGCGATTTCCATCTATTACTTTTCCATAGCGTTTAATCTTAAGGGTAAACTATATAATTAATAATCTCGACCTATAGGTTATATAGTAGATTAGTAGAGATTCTTATAGTATATCCCTAAGCGTTTGGCGGTACTATTCTATACTTAGGCATATAGCGCTAAAGGCTTAAATATAATCCCTTAGGTCTGTAGCCATTTTAGAGTTTTCTTTCTCCCTAGCTTATTGTCTAATCTAATAGTATTAACTTTAAGGTTATACCTAAGACAAATCCATAGGATAAAATCTTTAAGTACTTATAGTATCTCTTTCTCCTTGCTATACGTTATTATAAAGTACGGGAAGGTTCTTCCTAAGAAGGTATTATAGATAAGTATAACTTATATAAATCCGGTATATACTTCCTTAAGGTTAGTTTAGTTAATATAGAGGTTAAAATAAGGGTTATTAATATTTTATTTTAAGGACCTTCGTAAGATCTAATGCTTAATTTTAGCAAGACTGCAATATTAACATTCCGTTGTCTTAGGGCCTTAAAGTTTAACTCTTAGGGCGTTAATACCTAGATAATAAAGGCTTATAGGTCCTAGATGCCCTAGACGCAAATACTATAGTTATGCATTACCTTTTAAATCTGGATAAACGTCTTTTAACGATATTCTGCGCTTCCGTTGGCCGCGTGGCAGTTAGTTTAAATTAAAAGCTAATTTTTGGCTTCCTAAATGGACATATTTAATAGTCTATTATCTATAACGTTCTTCTATTTAATATAGGATAGAGTTATTCTTCTAAACTAGAAAATTATTGTCTCCTTTATTGTCCTAGTAATACCCTTATTTTTAAAGTAGACAGAACAACATTAAATTTATATTAAAGTCTGTATAAAAGGCAACGTCCTTTAGACGTAAGATTCCCTTACTTTTATCTAGTCTTATAACTTAGATAGTAATATCGCCATAGCCTAGTATAGGCACTTTTAAGCTACCGGCGATAATATATTTACATTTTAGAGCTTTCCTAAAGTTATAGAAATGAGAGAGATTATTAAAGATATATAGTGGATAGAGTTAACCGGTATAAAATGATTTTAGGAATATTGCATTAGCTTCTCCCTTAATCTTAACTATCTCCTAACTCTTATCCTATTGTTATTAAGCCTCATCTTCTTAGTCTTTAAGTTTAATCTTTGTAACTTAGTTAGCGTAATCCTTATTCTTTTCTACCTTCTTTAGTGCCCTTTTAATATAAGTATCTCTAATTATAACTCCTATAGGTCTCTTATCTTTAAATAAACACCAATAGTTCTAAAGGGAGTGTTCTTATATTCCGCACGCTAGGTACTTAAGTATTAGCTTCTTATAGAACGTCTCCTTATCCACTAATATCCTAGCTCTCTTCAAGCGGCTCTTATATATTAAGGCCTTTCCTCTTTATAAACCTTTAGTAGTATTAGAGTAATCCTTAATAGTTTGCTTTGCGAAGTCTATATAAAAGGTACTCCCTCTTATAGTAGTATTGGCTTTCTTTAAGGGTGTTCTAAGTCCTTCTTACAGCTCCTTTGCTACTCTATAGTATTTAGAAAATCTTAACTTCTAAGGGTTATTTAACTTAGTAGTATACTTTATATAATAGGCGTCGCTAAATGGTTAAATAACTTCTGCTAATTCTTAAAGCTAGATTCTATTAGACATTTAAGGGATATTATACTTCTCTTTTAGTATTATTGCGTATTCCTATTAATATAGCTATTAGTTTATGTCTGAATAAGGTTCTGTAATATAGTAGACACGGTTGCTTGTAACCAGTTGGGTTAACCACGTGAGCTAAGCGAGCTCAGGAGATACATCAAACTCCACTTATAGAAGTAAGGAAAAAGAAATCGATTGAAATCAATACCAAAACCCCCCCTACCGTGATCCAAACAGTTTAACTTTAACAAGCATTTAAACCCCTTAATGGCTTCCGTGTACTAGTATTATACCTTTTTTCTAATAAATAACAAGGTAGGTTCTGTATTCTCCTTTAACTAAAATAGCTATTCCTTAACGGTTAAGAAAGGATTAAGCAGTAGCTTCTTCTAAATTAATACTATAGACGTAATCTAGATGCGGATCTGTTAAAGGTGCTCTTCTTATTTTAGGAAATACTTTATATTCTAGTTATAGTATTGTCTACTATTCTTATACGCTTTCTATTACTTCGTTAAGAGCTATATATATAAGGTTGTATCCTTATTAAAATCTATAACTTCTAAATAGGGTAGTTTTTAAAGTAGACCTCGTTAAGATACTGTATTGGCTAGGTTAACGTAGGCCTAAATTTACTAATCTATAAGGGCTCGGAGTTGCTATAGCTATTACTCCTAGTCTTCTAGTTTATTAAGGATGATTATAGTTAACAAACTTATTAGTAGAGTTATTTAACTAATAGTCAAAGAAGGAATTAAGATGGTATTTTATTATTAGGATTATCTTTATCGTCAGAATCGTCCTATAACGTAAGATAGAATTTCTTTAAATAATTAAGTAATAGCTGAATAGCTTCTTAAGTTGGCGGACCGGGCTTATAACTATTAAATAGTGTATATAGAACCGTTTATTAATAAAATAGGTTAATTAATTAATAATCTTGGTCTTGTCTTAATTGACCTTATCTAAAGCCCCTAGGGCTTTAAGCTATAAAAAGACTTTATAGTGCACGTACTCCGTGCACGTGACTCGTATACATAACCTACGCCTTTAAAAAATACAGATTATCTAACAGTTTAAGATATTTAGGGCAATAATAATATATGTTAATAAATTTCTAAATACTGGAGTATTAATATATATATAGCTAGGAGATCTACTTCTTAAAGAATAGAATATAGATAATATTTCCGTAGATAAGCTTATCTTCTTAATATTTAAGGATACTCTAAAGCAGGACGTAGGCTTTAATAAGGACTATAATATCTTAATATACGTTTTCTAGAGTAGAAACTAGTAAAAGGTTACTAGTAAACGGATATAGAAGACTATTATAGATTATGCGTTTACGCTTAGTCTAAATTTTATTAATTTTATAATTAAACAAAACCACCTAAGTACGCTATAAATTCTAGATTAGAGTTAATTCTATATACTAACTTGTATAGTAATAATTATTATTCATTGCTTAACGTCCGATTCGGATCCCTGTTGGGCCCACGCGGACTACTCCTTATATACATATAGGGAGAAAACTCTATGATCCGTCTCCCCGCCTTTTAGGGCTCGCTTATAAGTCGCCTATAAGTCACCAGTAGTGCTCTACTACCTTACTTTTTGACCTCCTTGGGAACTACTGCTGCCGTAACAAACCTACGGACGCGCTAGTATTATACACTGTACTCTACTCCTGTAGAGTTATTAGGGGGCGCCTATTACTCGCCCCTTTGCCTTCTATTACTATTTCCTTTACAACCCAGAACTGGTCTAGTATATTTTAGCTAATAAGCCACCGGGTAGCCGCCTTAAGGCCTTTCTATATTAAGAGTAGTGTATTATAGTTTTCTATGCTAGCTGCTAAGAGCATTGCTTCTCAGCCAGTGCATAAGGGGCATAACAGTATTATATGTTTTGGTGTTTGTTTTAGCCAGCTATATTTACACCTTAGGCTACCTACTAGGATACTTACCCAGTAAAGCTAATCTTTTAGTCCTATTATTCCTGTCCTTAAGAGTGTTGCTGTTATATTTTCTGCCTTTATTAGGCCCTCTTGGAGCCCTTAGGTATTTACCCCCTATAGCATTACCTATGCTATAGCTTAGGTTCCCCTTGTTTGAGTCTGCCTCTATACCTTTAACTCCTATTCGTCTCTCTAGCGTCAGTCCAACCAGTATTGTATTATAGTAGATAGTTTTCCAGTACTCTTTTATACTCTACTTTAGCTCCTTTCTCTCCCTTACTATTATCTTTGCTGGCCTCTTACGCGTCTCCCTTTCTTCTCTATATAGGCTTGGGCCCTAGCGCCGTATTATTCTTCTTCTGCTTTCTCTACCTGTTTTCTTAATATATCTTCCCTACTTTAGGGTTGTTGGTTCCTTCCCCTATAGGGCACCCTAGGGTCCCTCTATAGTTTGTTTAGGCGTGTCTTGATATACTTTATAACATTAAAGTTGCGTTCCTTTTGCACCCTTTATATTACATTGGCTTCAATATATAGTTATAGGGAGGGAATATTAGCTTCCTTCTTAAGCAGCGCTGTGGCCGTTCGCTTATACCCGCCTGTTATACTCCTAAGGCAGGCTGTTTGGACCTTTTGGAGTGGTTTAAGAAGTAATTTAGGGGGGCCTTTTTTAGTTTCTCTAGTGGCCCAAATGCTAGATCTATACGTTATGGTTAGCCAGACAACTGCTATATATAGTAGGCGTAACCTCTGGAAGCATAGACCCTATATAGAATTAACGATCCTAGATATAGTGATATACTATACTTAGCCCTTACGGGCCGCTTGTGCCGTATGTGCGCTCTACTGGAGCTTGCTATCTACCTATACTCCTAATACCCTTAGGCCTTAAACCGGTTAACCCCCAAAGCCTTAGATATAGATTATATGCTAAAGATCTATAGATTAGTTATGTTTTTTTGCAAAATAGATTAGCTGGTATTTCTCTAGTAAGAATTGGACTCTATATTGTCTTGCCTATTCTATATAGGTGTTATAGGCTTTCTTTAGTGTCCTATAGTTCTTTGCGGCTATTAGCCCATATATAATTAGGTTTATATTATTAATAAAGCCTATTCCCTAGGTCGCCCCTTCCTTAAAGGTATTAAGCAGGTTGCTTATAAAGAAGAGGAAGAGTATAGGCGATAGAGGTAATCCTTGTAGTATTCCTATTATAACTATAATAGGGGGGCTCTGGTATCCGCTAAAGACTAGTAATATTTTTTTCTGGCCTATAAATCCTTAAATAAATTAAATAATCTATTTTAGGAAGCCCTTTGCCCTAAAGATATATAGGAGACGCTTATAGGGTATATTATTATAGGCGCCGCTAATATTTAAGCTAAGCATTAATACTATAAAGTCCTTTCGCATAGCCCATGTAGTTTTAATGGTAGTAGCGAGTAGTATAAGTGCTAATAGCGTTAAGCGATTCTTTCTTGCCCCCATTTAGCTTTGTGGTAGTAGGGCGTGTTCCTTTACTATATCTGCTATGCGGTCCGCTATAACCTTTTCTAAGATTTTGCTTAGGGTGTTTTATAAGGCAATAGGGCGGTAGCTTTCTAGGATTAAGTAGTCTGCTTTGCCTTCTTTTTATAAGATAACCGTCGTCATAGATCTTTTAAGTTGTGGGTAGTAGCCTATTGTAAAGCATGCTCTGGCTATGTCTGCGAGCTAAGGTGCTATAAGTGGTCTATAGGTCTTTAGGGCTTTGTTTAGGATCCTATCTGGTCCTAGTGTTATGTTATTTAAGAGGCGGCTAATAGTTCTAGCCATTTCTTTAGTTATTATGTCGCTGTTAACCCTCAGGCGAGTTACCAGTGTTTTACTAGTAATATCGCTAAGGTCTACTGGAGCTAGTTAAGGGAAAAATCTTTCTATAAGGATCTTTACCTTCTTATTATTATTGCTTGTGGCCTATAGTTCGCCTGCTCTTTGTAGGGGTGGTAGGTATAGATCTTCTACTAGGTATCCCGCCTTTTTCTTTACCTATTTCGCTATGGTCTAAAGGCCCTTGTTATAGGGGAGACTTAGGTTAGTAGTATATTTGTTTATAAACCGTCTCTAGTTATTCCTTACTTCTTTTCTTAGGGTATTCTTTAGCTGGTTTCTTATATCTTTATATCATCTCTCGTCCTTAGAATTGTGGCTGCTTATATATTTCCTCCTTGCTCGTCGTTAGCCGGCTATAAGGGCCGCGCACTATACGGACCATACATATCACGCGTAGGGGCCCAGTTTTAAAACTAGGCAGTGCTCTTTTAGCCTACTTTTAATTACTGCCTAGATTCTTTCTAGTCTTTAATTAATTTCCTTGGGGGTAGCCAATAAGCCTTACTTATTTGGTATTAGGTGGATTTCTTCTAGGTCTTAAAGTTGTTATTTAATTATATTAAGGAAGCTATCTACGTTAAGCTTCCTTATTGCGTATCTTTTGCTATTTGGTTACGCCTTGACGTCCAGATCTAGTTATATCTGGATAGGGATATAGTCTAAGGTAAGTGCCTATTCTTCTTTAGGGGAGCACCTTTCGAGTCTCTAGTATAGGTTTTCGTCCATAATTATAAGGTTAATTGTACTTTTAGCAGTACCCCGTTGCCATATAATTGCACCTAAGGGGGTAGCTAGTTTAAGGCCCCCGTTATCTATAGCTCTTAGTAGGCACTCTGCCTGTTAATTGGCAGCAACATAGATGCCCCCCTACTATGGGTAGTGGAGGTTTATGTCTTCTAGTAAAATAGACTCTATATGTTTAGTTTCTAGCAAGCTTATTATAGATATAATGTTCTCTGTCTATGCTACCCCTTTGACCCTAGGGTTATAGACATTAATGATTTATACTAGTCCCCTATATATCTGGATAGTTATAATTGTAATATCTAGGTTAACAGCCTGCTATAACTATAAGGTAAGGCTAATATTTTTACTAATTATAAAATATACGCGTATGGCTGCTTTTGGTTTATACAGGAGCTGGAATCCTTAGGGGCAGTATATTAATTGTGTGTAGGTATTATAATACGGCTCTTATATAGTAAGAATATGGTGTTTCTCTAGGTCTAGACTGTCTAGTAGGGGCCTTACTAGACGGTGGTTCGTATTGCCGCAGTTATACTGTATAATGGTTAAGTAGCGGACCCCTAGTAGGGGTCCTTCGCCTCTCCTTTACTCCTTACTTCTTCCGTTTCTACTTTCTCTAAAATATTTAGAACTTCCGTCTTCTGTATTTACTCCCTAGCTACTACTTATTTTATATAGAGATTTCTATTTCTGTGTCTTGTGTTCCTACTAGCCTTTCTAAATCTAAGTTTATTATTGCCTCCGGTTCTTCCCCTGTTTTTACTAGTTAGCTATATGCCCCTTATAAGCCAGCTACATGTGTTATGTTTACTATATTAAATCTAATTCTTAATTGTCCTGGCCTTAAACTTGCCGTAGCTGTCCATAGGGGTCTTCCTACTGGGCGTCCTCTCCCTTGTGTCCTATGTATCCCTTATGTCCCTGTTCGGTCTGGTAATGTCACGCGGCGTTGCTTTTAGCCCGTTAAGGCTTGGGATAGCTGGCTTAGCCCCCCAGTATTAAAGGTAGGAAACACTGGGAAGACACCTATATCCCCCTAGCTTATCGCCTGTTATTTCCATTTATATAACCTAGCGTGCAGTTATTTCCGTAGCTATTAAGCCCTTTCCTTCTATCTCCTGTATTTAATGCAGTCTTCTCTTTCCCACGCCTTATATGTGCTTCGGTAATAGTTCGCGCATTTTATTTGGTCTTGATTTGTATATTGTCTTATATTATAGGGGCCTGCATAGTGGCCGCAGCACACCTGTGCTGCGTATGTGGATTGGGTGTGTCCCTATTGTGCGTAGCAATAATATCATTCCAGGCGTAGTCTGTAGTTGTAAAGCCTTATATTGTATATAAGGCCATTTATAATTATTCCTTTTTGGATAAGGAGTTTTTGCATTCCTGGTATATGTACGCTAACGATAAAGAAGCTATACGTTTGTCTATTGTTTCCCTAGCAAGTCTTTAGCGCCCCTTATATTTTTTTATTATTCTCATTATATGCTTGGTTTGTATTTTCCTGTCAAAGCCATTGGATCCGGGTAATTACAAGTCCTAATATAAGGCGTTCCGTTTATTTTACTATCTCCTATATAGTTGCTATATTGTCCGCCTAGCGTCCCCTTTCTACCCTAAGGCTTATGGGAACCGACAGGACTTTAACTGGGTGATCTTTATAAAGCACTTTTATACCAATATGCTTTCCTAGCCTGTCCCCTACCCTTACGGCCCGTTCCTTTGCCTGTTGGGGATACTATTATATTAGGAAGTCTGTATAGCTTAAAGACGTGCTTAATAAAACATTCGGCTACTAATATCGCATTAATTAAGTCCATAGGAATCATATATTGCATTTTTATAAGGCGGTTAACAACTACTATAATATTTATAAACCCATTACTGTTAGGCAAGTCGACTACAAAGTTAATTAAGATGTCGCGCTATCTTTGTATCAGAATTGGTAGCAGTTAAAGTACTCCTTACTTCTTTATATAAGAGGTCTTTCCACGTACGTATATCCTATATACTCGAACGTATTTTCGTACATAGTTATACATTATAGGCCAGTAGTATACTTGTTAAACAATTTTATAAGTTTTTGCACGGCCAGGGTGCCCTATTACAGGGAAGTTGTATACGAATTCGAGTATCTTAAATCATAAGGGTTTGGAATTCGGAACTACCATCTTCTATTAGTAGTATAATCGGTCATTTCAAATTTCGCATTTAGTAAGTGTAATATCCTTATACTGTCATTTTCCTGTTTAAATCGCTTTTATTACATCTATTATCTATGCGTTATTTTTATATTTGTATTCTATTAGCTCATTAATTTCTATTTCCTATTTATTAACTTCTAATTCATTTCTGTCAAGTTCTATATCTAGGAACATAGGACGTAGTTTTTTAAAATGTTTAGAAGGCAATAAGATCTATAATCAATTTATAATCTGTTTATCTATAGCATTTATAGGTAGGTCCTGTAATTGTTATATTAATACGTTAGGCTTCTAATTAAGTTTGCCTAGTTAGTACGTAATCTTAAAGTTAAATTGTAAGAGGTATTCGGCCTAACGAATTTGGCGCTACGTTAATTGCTTTATAGTTATAAAGTACTGTAGGTTCTTATAGTCCATTAATATATATATTAGGAACAATGATCCTTTAAGCTTAGGACGCCATTGTTTAAAATATTTAATAATTGCAAGCAGTTCCTTATTATATATCTTATAGTTTAATTCAGCAGGGGCGAGTTTCCGGGAGAGAAAGGCTACTAGATATAGCTCACTGTCCTTATTATATTGTGATAACACTCCCCCTAGCGCATAATCGGACAAGTCTGTTTTAATAATATATTTAAGGTTAGGGTTAAAGTGGGCAAGAATCAGAGCAGTTATAAAACAATGCTTTAGGTTATTAAAAGCTTATTTATATTTAGTGGTCCATTTAAATTTCATGTTCTTTTTTATTAGGTTTACTAACGGCTAAGCAGTTTCTAAAAAGTGGTCAATAAATCGTTAATAGAAATTTGCGAATCCTAAAAATCCTTAAATATCTTATATATTGCTAGGGCTTTCCTAGTTTACAATTATAGCAACTTTCTTAGGGTCCATTTTAATTCCGTTGCGGGATATTATTAAGCCTAAGTATATAACCTCGGACGCGTGGAACTTGCATTTCTTAATGTCGCATTATAGGCCCGCATTTTATAGGCGTTTAAGGACCATTCTAATGTATTTCCGATGTTCGGAAAGCGAGGACAAGTAGATTAAGATATTATTAATATACACGGTAACAAATATATTAAGGAATTCACAAAGCGTATTATTAACGTATTGCTAAAACGTACTAGGACTGTTCTTTACGCCAAACAGTATTACTAGGTATTTAAAGAGTCCCCATTATATATAAAAAGCTGTATACTTCTTATCTCCTTCTTATATACGGATTTTATTAAAGGCTACAACTATATTAAGCTTTGTAAAGTACCGTGCCTTTACTAAACGGTTGAGCGTCTCTTAAATTAGGGGAATTGGATATTGGTTTTAAATCATAATTACATTTAGAGCTTAATAATTAACACAGAATCTTAAGCCTTCTCCTAGCTTTTTAATAAATAGTATAGGTAAGGCGAATAGAGATTAACTAGGGCAAATAAATCCTTTTTCTAGATACTCGTTAAGGTATTATCGCATTATAAGCAATTCTTCCTATAATATACTATATAGCGGACCGAACTTTGGTGTTATATCCGGCTTAAGTTCTATCTTGAAATCATGCTTATCTTAGTATAGGGCTAGTTGGTCTGCAAATTGTCTTTTAAACTCGTTAATTAGGTCGTGGTACTCTTTAGGTATAAGAGGTTAAGGATTAATATACTATTTCGGTTCTAGTGCTTTCTTAATATCTTCTATAGTTATAGCAAAGATTTTGTAATCTCGTCTTTTTGCTAACGAAATAAAGGGTGCGGCTTATATTATCCAAATTTTAAGAGGTTTTAACAAAACATCTTTACATTCTTTGTTATAATTAGCAGTTATAAATTTATCATATTGGCTTAAGGTTCGTGGCAAGGGTAATTTATATTATATTAAATTTGAATAGTTGTGTGCATATTTATAGGGCAAATGGTTTTTTAAGCAATAACTTTAGCAGTAAGTTATATAGAACTTTAGTGTTTCTTTAACCCAGCTAATTAAAGGGTCGTGTTGTTTTAGCTATCTGTGTCCAAGTATAACTTTGTATTGCTTTAAGGGTGTTATAAATAGGGAGATGTGTTTAAGGTATTTGCCTATCCGCATTTTTACTAGGGCGTAGTATATTATTTCACCATATATTAAGGGTTTGCTATTAAAGCCTTGTAGGCCTTAGGGCTCGTCAAGTTTCTTTAAATTCAGGCGTTAAGTTTTTGTATAGTTTGTGTTAATAAAGCCCATGCTAGTGGCTCCACTATCTATAAGAATTTGTACTTCCTTCCATTTTCTAAGTATTTAAATTTCGCTGAGTACATTAAGGGAGTTATATTGTATATTAGCGCTAGAAGAGCCTAGACACTTATACTCTTCCACCTTTTATCCTAAGGTGTGACTTAGCCTTAGGACAATTCGTTTTCCAAATTAACTAAGGGCGAGATGCTTTATAGCATTTAAGTATAATTCGTAGAGCGGGTATAATTTAAGGAATAAGTACGGCTCAAGGAACGGGTATGATTTGAGGAATAGGAGGAGCTATGGCGGACCTTTTTAAAGGGGTAAGTTCGGCAATGCTTTTAAATATATCCTTTTTTACCACATCTAAAGCATTCTCTATTTGTGGCTTGAGTTCTTTATTTATTAGTTCCCAAGGGTGCATAGAATCGAGCGGCATTAAGGTCCATAGGGTTGTATATAGGGCTTTTGGGTTTTAGAGACGGATCGCGTTTTAGGGTATTTTAAACGCAAGGTGTGGTTAACTTTAGGGAACGAGTTTATTTATTATATTAAAGATCCTCATTAATTCGTTGGCATATTGTAGTAAATTTAGATAGGTTTTTTGGCAGTTCCCTACCTACTAACTAGGCTCTAATTTTATCCAAGATAGCTTGTTAAAGGGTAGTAACTCTAGCGGCTTTATTCCAATCTAGTTCGCTAATAAGGCCTAAAAATTCCAAAAAGAAGCTGGTGAAGTCTTGGTTCCATTGTTATAGGTTCTTAAGTTTAGTAACAGCTGTATATTCGCAGCTAGCGTTATTATACGTTCATTCTAGTAGAGAGATAAAGATTTCAAAATTAACAAAGGTGCCATTATGGAAGAATGGATCTATAGTACGTACAGCGTCCTTACTTAAACAAGATATTCCATAGCTAACCTTGCTAGCTTTAGTAGGGTATTAGTTATAGTTTGTTAAAAGTTTAAGACGGAGCTTAGTTATAAAGGGATATAGGTTATTTTAATTTCTATTAAATATTAGAGGATTAGGGAGCTTTTTAGATTTTATAGTAGGTATTAAACTTATTATAAATATAGGTTAAGTTACCATTACTGGTTTAGTATTCGCATTTAATAGGTCGGGTTTAGATACGGTTATTTCAATTTTATTTATAGGTATTGTTATTAGGGTCTCTAACAAAAGAGCCTTAATATTGCGGAGTTCTTTATAGAGTACTTCCATTAATCACTAATGTTAGGCTTCTAGTGCAGCCCGCTACTAAGCTAGGGCATCTGTAAAGGATTATTGTATTATGGTTAATTGTTCCCTAACTAGGGACATAATACTTGTGGTTATTAAAAGGGATTTAGGTTCGTTTGCCATTTTTAATAATAGTTATTTTAACGCAACGTAGTGTAAGGGCGCAAAGAGGCTTTAGGGAAGATTTAAAGGAATAATATAAATTCTATCTAAATCTAAGGGTATATAGCTCTTGAAGAGAACAAGACGTTACGTAAAGAAGAGAAAGGAATATAGGAAACTTATAACTAAATATTTATAGTCTTAGCAGCAGACGCGTAGGCATAGGCCCACGCGGATTTTAATAGGTTTCGACCAAATTCCATTACGTTAGTGGAATTTAGTGGAGACTAGTGGAAATTAATTAAGTTGGCGGAATTTGGCAGAATTCAATTAACTTAGTAGAATTTGGCAGAATTTGATTAAAGCGTCGGAATTTATCTGTTGAGTGTTTCACCGAGACATTCCTACTATAACTGGGCTAGTCCCGTTACAGTAAAGAAGGCTTAGGGGTTCTTACTATTTAACTTTTTAAATATTGTAATAGAGGATTGTAAGTTGTTAATTAGACTAGTTAGGCTGTTAGAAGGTTTAAAGCAGGTATATTAGCACGCTAGTGACTCTTAGCAGGTATTAATAAGCTTATTATAAAGGAACTTGTCTATGTATAAATCTGGGTTAAGGCTATACTAGAGGTGTCTTAGTTCTTTAATAAGTAACTATAGGCAGTCTAAGGTTGACTTTTTAGCATTCTCGCTCTTGCCTATTATGGACTTTAGAGTTGTCGCGTTTTACCGCCCTAGTATGCTGTGTCTGTACTTAGGTCCCTCGAAGTAGTTGCGTATAGCGTTGCAGATTTGGTTAAATAAAAGGGTTAAGGTGACGTTCTTAAGGTTAGTATAGTAGTGGTTAAGTGCTAGACCGCGTAGTATTATAGGGTAGGCTTTAACCTTGGCTTCTTAGGGTATATTAGCTCTGCTACAAAGGTTATAGAAGATGGTAAGTTTAAAGTTAAAGTTATTATCTTCTCCGCTATACTTGTTGTTTTCCATATACATCTTTGTGAGGTTTGTTAGCTCCTTATTAAAACTCTAGGTTTGACCCTGTCCCTTAGGTGGTTTTAGTTATAGGGTTAAGTCAATATAGTTAGGCTCCTATTATAGGGGTGGTGTAGGGGTAGGTTAGGGTGTAGTGGGTGGTATTATAAGTAGGGTAGGGTTCGTGGTTGGTGAGATTAAGGTTAGGGTTTTAATAGTACTGGTGCTGGCGAAGTTGTTCTTAAGAAGGTAGTTAATTTATCCTAAGGTAAACTTTCCTCTAGTTGCCATATGCTCCTTGATTTTAGGCTTGGTCTATTTTATAGGGTCTTCTTCTTATAAGGTGTTAAATAGCGATTTAGGGACTATAGCATTCCTATACTTTTTTATCTATACGCTATTGGTCTGTAGGAACGTTCAGAGCTTTTAGATACCAATTTGGTTGCAATCCTTAAAGATTTATATTATAAAGTTTTGGAAATCTTCCTTGTAGACCTCCCATAGTTTATTATTCTTAAGGTTGTACGCTTTATATTCTAGGATCTTAAACTTTACAAATTTATTAATATCCTTTATAGTGGTTTTGTTAGACTGTAGGTTAATGCCTTTAGGCTATTTCTTCTATCCTACATTAACTTGTGCCCTAATGTTTAATATGTTGATTCTTGTCTCGTAACTCCTATTAAGTTGAATTTTGGGTTTTAGATAAAAAACGCGTAATAGACGCAAACTAAGGGCCTATTAAAAGGGTTGGTTCCTTAAGTACCTAACGCGTTTAAAATGCGTAATAGACACGAACTAAGGGCCTATTAGATAGGGGTTGGTTCTTTAAGTACCTAAAGGCTGTGTATAAAAAATTAAGGGCCTATTAGATAGGGGTTAACCTTTTAAGTATATATTAACTAATGCTCCTTAACGTGATCTGGGTAGTATGAAATATGTAATAGACGCGAACTAAGGGCCTATTAAAAGGGGTTAGTTCCTTAAATACCTAAGGGCTATTTATAAAAAATTAAGGGCCTATTAAATAGGGGTTGACTTTTTAAATATATGTTAACTAATGCTCCCTAGCAGGCGAGATTGGTAGAGGCCTTTAGTAGGGACTGATTGAGCTTGTCTTTCTTTATAGATAATACGTCTCCTAATCTATAATTACTGATTAGTGTTAGTATTACTTCTAGTAATACGTAATGCTATTGCAATAGTATAGGTGGTAACTGATTTTGATTAATGCTTATTGATTCTCCTATTCTACAGGTGGAATTTGGTGGATTTCTTAAGCTTGCTTAGCTCACGTAATCAACCCCTTTTGACTTGCGTTCGTAGGCAAGTTGCCGCAAATTGCCCTAGATTGCCGTCATGTGATGGCAATTTGCGGTTATATAACTGCAAGGACGCAACCTTGATTAGACACTACCTTATTGCTAAACTTTAACACCTTATTATCCTCATTATCTTAGGACGTAGACTCTAACAGAAATCCTACCTTAAGTGTTATAGGATAATTCCAATACAAGATTCTATGAGACTCTATAAGATTCTACCTTAATTATTAAAGGACGATTCTAATAATAAGGACAATCTTAAAAAATACTATATTAATTCCTCCTTTGCCTATTAGTTAAATAACTTCACCGTTAAGTTTGTTAACTATAATCATCCTTAATAAGCCAGAAGACTGGGAGCAATGGCTATAGTAACTCTAAGCTCTTATAGATCAATAAATTTAGGCCTATATTGACCTAGACAATGTAGTACCTTAATAAGGTCTACTATAAGAACTAGCCTATCTAGAAGTTATAGATTTTAATAAGAATGCAACCTTATATATATAGCTCTTAACAAATTAACAGAAAGCGTATAAGAATAGTAGATAATACTATAACTAGGATATAAAGTACTTCCTAAAATAGGAAGAGTATCTGTAACAGATATGCACTTAGATTACGTTTATAGTATTAATTTAAAAGAAGCTACTGCTTAACCCTTCCCTTACAGTTAAGGAATAGCTAATTTAGTTAAAAGAAGATACTAAGCCCTTAAAGAACTTTATAATAAAGAAGGTATAACTATAATATATAGAATTACTTAAGGGACTTAAGTAGATAAAGGTTACCTAGTGGCTTAACTAATAGGAATATGCGATAAAAATGGTAAAGAAGTATAAACTTCTACAGATAACTAATAGGATCTGGCTTATAGACCTTATAAATATAATATAACCCATAAGTAAAACCTATTTTGTTCTATATATAAAGCAGGCAAATAATACCAAAAAGGCTCTCTTATTAGAATAATGTAAAGTAGTAATAGAGCTATAGGAAGCATTCGCAAACCTCTTAAAAGTTATACCATCCTTAACTACTAGAGGGAGTGCATTTAACGTAAACTTTGCAGGAGAGTCTAAAGAGGATATCTCTATTGCTGCTAAAGTCTAAAAGGGAAGAGGGAATAGCTTATCTCGTAGCTAAAAAAGGGTAGGTATAAATTTAACTAAAGAGACGTCTTCTAAAAGGTTAAAGAACCTTAAATACCTAGTATGCGATATAAGGGGATATACCCTTCCTAACTATTGGTATCTATTTAAGAGTAAATGGCCTAAGGAATTTAAAGCTATAAGTATATGGATAAAAAGGGTGCTTATAAAGGTAGAGCATAACAAGGGCCTAGCTACCTAGGTAGAACGACTTAAGCTTAAGGAATTAGATGTTAATAAAGCTTAATAACAATAGGATAAGAGCTAAGAGATAGTTAAGATTAAGGGAGAAGCTAATGCAATATTTCTAAAATTGTATTATACTAGTTAACTCCATCCACTAAAGCTATTAACTATTCTTAACTTAGGAACCACTCTCTATATCTTTAATAATCTCTCTTATTTTTATAATTTTAGGAAAGCTTTAAAACACAAATATATTATTACTAGCAGCCCAGAAGTGCCAATACTAGGCTACGGCAATGTTATTATTTAAGTTACTGTAACGGGCTCGTACAAATGCTTCTGAACCGAAGCTTGTAGATTGCTACCATACAAGAATACTAAGCTAAGGAGAAGAAGAAGTCTGTCAGAGACTGGCAAGATACAAAGGGGTCGCCAAGGCGCTAGTAGTAAGCGAGCCAATGGCGATTTTCCATCCCGGGGATGGAAAATCCTGATTGGTTGGCAGGAGTCAGGGTCCACTGAGTATGGCAGGTGGCGTTGCCCCAGCACCGTCACAGTTACAAAACTAAACAAGAGTAAGGGAATCCTATATCTTAAGGACGTTGCCTTTTATATAGACTTTAACATAAATCTCGTGTTATTTTATCTGCTTTAAAAATAAGGTTGCTACTAGGATAATAAAGGAGATAATAATCTTCTAGTTTAGAAGAATAATATAATCCTATATTAAATGGAAGAACATTATTGTTGGTATGCTTTAACAACGTGCAGAATACATATATTACAATGATATGTACTATGCGGTGTTGTAGATGGATGTTGTCTTCCAATACAAAGAAGGGTGAGGAACTTAAGGTTCCTTACCACGCTAGTGCCGCGGTAACACGTAACGGCAACTTGCCACACGTGGCGGCAATTTGCCTCCTATTGCAATGCAATATATTCTAGCTACACTGGGAGTACTTTAGAAAATGCGGAGGACTAGTATCCTATAACTGTGCAGTTCTGTAATCTATATATATACTTCTCTTTCTTTTCTTCCTTCCTTCCTTCCTTACCCTATGCCTTTATATCAGTGCTATTGTCAGTAGCACGTTCTACCCATTCTACTGTCTTTAACTCGATTTAGTTTGTGTTAATAAGTTGCTTAAGAGCTGATAACGGTTTGCTTTTAGTTATAGCGTCTATAGGGTTACTATCTCCATCGATCCACTTAACTTTAGCTATTTCGCGTCTTTTATATAACTGACGTAGGCATATAATATTAATTATGAGTCTCTTCTCCTGTGTAGTTCCTAGTTTGACGAGGCATTTATAGATCGACTTTAAATTGGTATAAAGGATAAGCGGTAGGCTGATGTTAAGTTATAATTTAACTGTGGCCTTAATTGCAGCGCTGATGTTAAAACCATGGGCTATAGTATATAATTCGGAGGCTAGTACGCTTCTAGTAATTCTCTTATACTTAACTAAAGACTAGTAGATGATATTCGCCTTATTTAATAAGTCTACTAGTACCAGGATGTATCTAATCTATAATAAGAGATCCTTGTTATTTGTAAATAAGGAATTAGTAAATACAAGTAGTTGTAATATCTCTATATCAAGTTTAACAAAGTTTAAACCTCTTATTAGGTTCTTAATTTGCCACTAAATTCTCTTATTAAGCAGTTTTGCGTCTTTCTCGTTAGGGTTAATTATCTAGGCAGCATAGGATAAATTAAAAGAAACTTTAGGCTGGCATACAGACGCAATATAAGCTCCTCTTACTCGTTGGGCGATGTATTAGTCCTTAAGTATGAGTGCTATACGAATAGTGCCTCTGGAACTAGTTGTTGTAATAGCTTCCTTAATATTAACAAGGGTCAAGTTCTGGCATTGGCGCTCCTGCGTAAGCGTAATTATATAATCCTGTTGTTAGATAATGCCTCTGTTAAACTTAATTAGGTATTCCGGCGTAAGTTGTTTACATTCCTTAGTTAGGAACTTAGCTTTCTTAATCTTCTCCTATTCTAAAGCTGCAAAGACTAAGTTGGCTAGTAGGAGGGTGTTATTAGTCTATAAACCAACTATTCCGAAATTTGTGGGGTTGTTAAGGTGGAGTAAGCAGGGGTTATAAGTAGATTGGCTCATGTTTAGTTCTTTAATATAGTGGTTATAGTAAGTCTTAAACCAATAATTGCCTACCTCAGGAATGCCGTATAAAGGTCTAATAACCTTTAGAATTATGCCTTGTAAGACTCCAAGTGCCGTACTAAGTTCGAGAGGTGCCCTAATATAGAAGTCTTAATTTAGTCTTATAGCTGATTGTATATAGGCCTATGAAATATCTCGTAAGTAGAGATATATACTATTGTTTTAAGTTATGGCCGTAATATAGAGAATAAGGCGTTGGCTGCCTTGTTAGATTATAGGTGATTGGGTTAATATAAGGTCTTTTTCTAGGTTATTATATGCCTATACAACTAGTCTTAACTTCTTAAAGGCTTTATTAGAACTAGGGTTCTTAATCTTATTAATAAATCTAAAGTTAAATACTCTGTTGCTTTATGGTATATCTTTAGGGTTAACTAGTTCAAAAACTCCTTTCTTAAGTAATCCCTTAATTTCCTTTTAGCGTAATACTACAAACTAATTGGACTTTATAAGTTGATTATTGTCCTTATCTTATAGATATATTAAAATGTTCGCGGTATTAGCTTTAATAGGGTACTTACATAGTCTACCTCTTCTACGCTTAACGGGTTAAGGTCCAGGCTTAGTTTAAGGTAGGGGTTTAGGTTCAGTTTAAGGTAGGGGTTTAGGTTTAGTTTAAGGTGGTTCACTTTTATTATCTTCTAGTTACGTATCCTCTATAATCTTAGGGTCTACCAGATATAGTTTCACAACCGTACTATAGAAGTTGGTGGGTCCGTGGGGAAGTTATATAGTATAGGTCTTATTTTTAATGCTAAGTAGGTTGTGCGGACCAGACCAGTAGCTAGGTTGGCCTATAGGTCCTTCTCTCTATACCAATACGGGTGAGTTAAGTAGTAGGTTATAGATTGCAGTTGTTTTAGGTCTATTACGCATATTAAGGGCATCTGCCACTTGGCGCTTAGCTCTAAGCTTCTTAACTCCTCCTATAGCCTTTTTAAGAGCTACTGCTCGTTGCATAACTATAGGGTTAGGTGCGTCGGATTCCACTATATATGGGTAAGCTCCAAATACTAGTAAGGTAGGTATAAGACCGTTAGGGCCTGCGGAATTGTTAATTGCTTTAAAAGCTATTTGCAGGGTTATATCCTTACTAATATCTGGCAGTTCTGCAGTAATGATATAGTATATACAACGGAGGGGGCTATAGTAGCGTTCTACCATTCCAACTAAATTATAGGCTTTAATAGGTACACTTCTTATAACTATTCCAAATATTATAGCGTATTATTTAAATTCCTTGCTCACAAAATTCTTATCTATATTGTGTGTAATAATATCAGGAGGTCCTAGGTATATATTAATCTAGCATATTCGTAATATATCCCATATATGCTTAGCGCTGATGTTTTATAGCTATCTGCCAGCTTAAAATCGTGTTCCTTTATTAATAATATACAAAAGGGGTGCGCCATTAATATACATAATATCAACCACGATTAAATAGTTGAAATTAATATTATTATATAAGGTAAATCTGAATCTACTAGGCGACTTTCCATATTTTTAATAATGGTGGTAGTAGCGTGTGAGATAATCTAAGGTCTTGCTATTAACATTATACCCTAAGCGTTTAAGTATTCGTATAAGACGCTTAGCTAAAGGGTAGCCAAAACGGCGATGCAGTCGCTTTAATTCTACGTCGGTAAGGTAGCAGGGGTTTTATTTAAATAACTCAGTTAAATAAGTACATAGGGATGTGTTCTAAAGTAGGAAAGGGTGGCCAAAGCAACATATAATGGGTACTTCGCTCCGAGGGGTAATTAGCATATTTTTTAGGTTGTTATAGTATACTTATAGGTAATCCATGTCTGCTAAGTAAAGTAAAAATGGGGGGTTGACCTTAATAATATAAAACTTAATTATGCTAATTGGGGTAATTACTTTAGCTAATCTAATTAATAAGGTTAATCTAATGCCAAACTGTACATTAACCATGCCTTATGTGGTGGTATTAAGCTGTACATTAGTATCAAGTCTCTAGAATGCCAAGAATTGGCTATATCCTGCTATAGATCGTTTAGATGCTCCTATGTTAATCATTATACCTATAAACTTATCTGCAGTATAGCGGGACGTGGATGTGGTTACATTATAGGTAAAGGGGTCCTGGTCAGTTATAAGAGGTACTATATTGTCTATAGTTGTAACCAAATGGCCAAAGGCTTTATCAGCTAGGGTAGTGGCCATAGAAATCGCTTTCTGCTGTTCTACTTGGCTAAGGGAGGTATAGTAGTAATTAATATTTAGTTATAAGTTCTTGTCAGTTGCCTTATAACTTACATTAATAGTTAGTGCTTAAAAAGCTTCCTTAAGCTC
>Ga0307507_10004613_pt1 | contig 24036 bp, 5 predicted proteins | sample 7_EM_MG_FD_207223 | JGI IMG/M metagenome (GOLD analysis project Ga0307507, IMG submission 207223) | Populus trichocarpa ectomycorrhiza microbial communities from riparian zone in the Pacific Northwest, United States - 7_EM | ecosystem: Host-associated > Plants > Roots > Unclassified | place...
ATACTAGCGCGTCCGTAGGCTTGTTACGGCAGCAGTGGTTCCCAAGGAGGTCAAAAAGTAAGGTAGTAGAGCACCACAGGTGACTCGCAGGCGCCTCGTAGGCGCTATGCAGGCGAGTCCCAAAAGGCGAGGAGATAGATCACGGGGTTTTCTTATGTAGAGTTTTCTCCCCACATATATATAAGGAGTAGTCTGCGTAGGCCTAGTAGGGATCCGAATCGGACGTTAAGCAATGAATTATTATTATTTAGGCGTCTAGATAAAATATAAATATATTTTTCTTCCTTTTGCGGAAAGGCCCTTTATTTATATTGTTGCTATAGGTGGTACTATAACACCTAAGAAGTTATATATAAATTTTTAATAGAAGTTTGCAAAACTAAGAAATGCTTATATATCCTTAATATAGTTAGGGGTTTGCTATTTAGTAATTATATATACTTTCTTAGGGTCTATACAGACCCCCTTAGTAGTAATAATTAGTCTAGGATATTTTTATTCTATAACTAAGAATTTACACTTTTTAGATTAATATAAAGTCCTATATCCCTAAGGAGCTATAGGACCTTTTAAATATACTTAATATACTTAAAAGGGTTATTATTATAAATAAGTATATTATCTAGGTACGCAAAGTAGAAGTTATTAAGGTAGTTCTATAAGGCGTTATTAATATAACTTTAGAAGCTGCCTGGGCTATTATATACACTAAAGGGTATAATAGTATATTTAAATTGGCTAAAGCGTAATATAAATACGGTTTTCTATTTATTACCCCCCCACACCTAAAGGCGGTTAGAAGCGGTAATAATATTAAGCTTAGTGTAGATTTTAGCCTAGCTAAGCCGCTTAAAAGTCTTATATATAAGCGGTACGGGGTATTAGTTCTTAATTATAATAGCATTAAATCCTCTATAGTTAACGTAGAATTAATGTCACGGAACCCCACCGCAGGGGCCTCCATAGGAGAGCCCCGTGCTCTCGCGTACACCTCGCGTACAGCTTACGTCAGCTACGCGTAGGTATATCACCTCCTTACGCCCTCGACCCTTACGATCGATCGCGCAACGTCTTATAGACTCCTCGAATACATACGTTCAGCTGCCACTGTTCCGCGCCCCGTGACATTATATTGCGCCTTTTTTACCACCAACACCTAGCCTACGACCAATTCTACGTCTCTACGATACTATAGGCGCTGCCAGAAGTAGCGTGTCTACGAGCAACCTTCGCACTATAATAGTAAGACGATATTCCTTACTAGCCACTATGTTAAACCTAAAGAGCAACCTAATACCCCGACCCAACCTATGACGCCAATTAATCCCAGGAGAATTTAATTTATTAACCCTAGCCTTAACCCCTAAGAGTAAGCCTAGCGGCTTAAAAGAGTTATAACTATAAGTACCCCTAAGTACCTAGCACTACCTTAAAGATAATAAAAGTTAACCAGTCTAGCAGGATAAGTATACCCCTATTAGTATAGGTGGTTACAGTAACAACCTTAACGAGATAGACACCGGCGATGTCTTATCCTTTATTGATTATATAGCTATAGAAAAGCAACCAGAAGGGCAGCTACCTATTAAAATCGAAATATGAGACGCTAAGATGTTTATATAAATGGTAGCACGAGAATCTAATAAATACTACCGCCTTCTATAGAACTACCACCTAAAGCTTATATAAGCCGAATTGCGTGCTACCTAATACTATGATATTATCTAAGACTTATAAGCTAGTGAGGTACTTGCTGATAACATACGCTAAGAGACCGAAGATGACCTCTGTATATCTAAACGCGACGTCTAATAACTAAAGAAAGCTAAGATTGTACTTATTGCTGAGGTTACTAAGAAGGAGGGCATAATTAAATACCTATAGTCTTAGCTTAACGAGTACATCCGTAATAATACCGAGCATCTTACTACTACGTATTACACCACCTAAGTCTCTACGCCTTTGGCAACCTTACCCACCTAATACTTAGCTAAGGGTTAGCGAGCAGCTTTACCTAATAGGGATAACTCCTATAACAGCGACTAAACTTAAGCTATAATTGCGGGGTCTAATATATAATACCCTAATCCCCTAGTCTTTTAGGGAGACTGCAAGGAATACAGCCACTGGAAGATATAAATCTGCGAGAAACTAACCTAGAGCGCCTGCCTTTTTTCTAAGGAAGATGCTAAGATTGGTTACATTATTGGGCGTATAAAGGGTACCCTATTTAACAGACTCTTTGCCTAATAGGAGACTAATAGCCCCTAGAAGTGGCAGTTCCACTAGGAGGTCCTTAATATTCTTAACCTAATATATCGCGACCACGACCTAGTGGCCACCAGTTAAGCCAAACTACGCGCCCTAAAGATAAGTCCTACTAAGTTATTTAATAAGTTCTATGTTAAGTTCTAGGAATACACTAGAGTCCTATCTTAAGACGACGCTAAAGACCAAAAAGACCTCCTTAAAAAGGTTACCTATTGCCTTAGTTATGCTACCGCTAGTCACAATTACAATAATGTATATAGTATGGTGGCAGCCCTACGGAAGATTGAACAACGGCTAAATTAGATCTTTACTGCTAACCCTCGCCTAAAGGCTCCTATATAGAAGCCCTCCGGGCCAACTATACCTATATATACTAGGTTACCAACGCCTACTATAAATACCGTTACTAGAGCTAATATTAACCTCTCTATACTAACCTTCCCATGTAAACTCCTAGACGAAAAATATAAGCTACTTTAGAAGCTAGGGCGCTGCTACAGATGCTGTTAAGAAGGCTATTATCGCGAGAACCCAAACTGCCTAATAGCTAGGTTTGGTAATTGCCGCCTAATACCTAACTTTATACCTTAAATACTGAACACCTTGCTACGCACCACTACCATATAAGACAAAGATACAGTAATAGTAGTAGAGTTGGATACGGAAACGGAAAACGCCAAGTCCTAGCCCTAAGTCGTAGGTTAGGACGCCCTAATAATAAAGGGATCTATATATCGGCCTACTTAATAGATAACTTAGTAAAGATAAACGGACGGAAATAGATAGTTTTACCTATAATAGGAATTACTGCCAAAAAATAATATAAAAGCCGTTTTATAATTAATTGCGGAGCTACTAATAAATTTATAGATACCTAATTTATGCGTACTTATAACCTACCTACCTTACCCCTTACTAAAGCCCGCGCCCTATAACTTGCTAATAGTAGTTATACTGCATAGAAGATTACCTATATAGTATAACTCTACCTAGATATAAACAGGCACCAGGAAGAGCTCTGGGCCTATATTACACTACTTACCAACTACTCTATTATCCTTAGAATAAGCTAGCTCGAATAATACAACCCCGCCATTAACTGGAAAAAGAGAGAGGTAACCTTTAACTCTAAATACTGCAGAGAGACTTGCCTAGGGCATGGCCTAGCCGCCTCTATTTACTCCCCAGGATATTAACCTAAGGAACCCCTTATTACCCCACCTATGACCAACTGCCACTATATTAGTACCGCGGCCTTTTACCGCATAGTATGTAAGAAAGGCTGGACCGTTACTGCAGCTTTTTAATTATGACTATATAAGCTTAATAAAGAACAGGACCACGTCCTCTATAGTAACGGAATAGATATAGTTAACCTTCTAGAAGACAACGCCCCTGCGGAACTCTATAGACTTTTACCTTTAGACTTTAAGAAGTTTATAAAGCTTAAAAAAGGACTTATTAACAAGGAAATCTATAAGCTCCTCCCTAAAAGGTACCACAACTTTATTAACATATGCTTACAAAAGGGCGTAGATATACTCCCCCCACATTAACCTAATAACTATGCCATTAATATCAAATAAGGAAAAATACCACCTTATAAGAGACCCTACCCAATATTAAAAGATGAACTTCTAGTTGTAAAAAAGTATATTAACGAGCACCTTAATAAAGGGTTTATTCGTCCTAGTATGTTACTAGCAGCCACCCCCATCCTTCTCGCTAAAAAGCTAGGGGGAGGTATCTGATTCTACGTTAACTATAGAGGACTTAGAAGTGCCGACGGGCTCGTGCACGCTACGGGCTTATGCACGGTTTGATCACGCATTATCACGAACTTTAAAAACTTACAACTCCACTAAATATTTATAGATTTCTACCAAATTAACATCTAAGAGTCCCCTGGTGTTGCGCTTTTATTCTATCGTGATTACAGAGTCGCCGTGCTATTTGGGGGGGTTGCGCATTTGTTGAGGCCGCCTGGAGGCCGCCTTTATAACCCCATCCTCTACCTTGTACTCCTCCTTAATAGAAGCCTCCTCCGGAATAGTAAATACAACCTACTTAACCTTTTGCTTCTCCTGCATTAATCTTCTCTCTACTTTAAGCTATGCATTAAACTCTTATATAAATTGAGCCTTATCTACGAGGCGCTTTTTCTCTTGCTTAGCATCCTCCTTATGCTTTTACTTAGTAGCTTTATTAGCCTTTATTATTTTATTAATTTTTTACTTGTCTTCCTTTGCCAGCTGCCTTCACACCTTATCCTTTGCTTTACGAACTATATCAGCTTCCTTAGCATCCTCTTTCTCTTAGTAGAGCTCTTAGGCCTCCCGCACTTTATTAGGCGAGTAGATAATAGCTCAACTACCTTTATTTAATGCTAGAATCTAAAAGAGATTCTTCTGCCTCTTTCTCTTTCTCTATTCTATCTTAAAAGCTTCCTAATAGCCTTAAATGCGGCTTTAAAGAAGTATATTAGTCGCTATAAGCTTATAAATATTCTAGGTAAGAGCCCTTACCCATCTATTAGTTTTAGATTAAACTATATCCTCTACTACCTGCTTTAGCTAGGTTTCTATTTTCTTCTAATTACCGGCTGTGAGGATTAAGCCTATGGAGTTACTAGAAGATAGTCTCTATTTATCTTCTTCCTTTTTGGCGTTAAATTGCTCTAATACCGCATTAGGGTCCTATAGGTGTATATCAGTCTTTTTCTATCTACTGGCTATATTATTTGGTATTATAGCCTTCTCCTATACTACCTAAAAGGTCTTAAAGAAGTCTCTCTTTATAAAGCGTGAGAGTTCTTTATAATTTATAAGGAACCGGTTTAATCTATCTAAATAGTAAATGGCTAGAGGAGAGAAGAGAGAGACGTCTAAAGGCTAAAGCCGGTAAGTTAAATAAGGAGGATAGATAGCTAGGAGAATCCTATAGTTATTGCAATACTTAATAAACTTTATATTTATATAAGAACCGTGGCTATTAATAATAAGAAGCCTCTAATCTCTTTTAGCCTTTGCCTTTATCTCTCTATTAAAGATCTTTAACTATTAAAGGCTGAGGTTGTTATTGGTCTATCTAGAAGGCGTTAATATAAAAAAGTAGTTATATTTATTGGGGTTAAAATCCTCTAGCTATATATCTTGGATATTATTTATTGTGGCTTAATAGATAAGAGTTAGTGTAAGTACTGTTTGGTCTGTATAGATGGCTGCTACTACTATAATCTACTCTCTATTTCCATTCTAAATAACATTTTGTATTCTTCCTAACTTAAAGGCACTCCTACTAAAGATCCTCTGCTTCTTTTTTATATAACTAATAAGGAAGCCCTTTTTATTTATATTCTAGGTATTACCTAGCTTAATATTGTATTCCTTTATTTTTTGTCCTAAGAGCTTAAAGTAGAGGCTATAATATAGCGCTAAGTTAGCCCTTTTCCTAGATTTATTAATAGGAATAAGGTATCCTAATTAGAGCTTTTTTAATTTCTGTTTAACCTAGCGTAAAGCCTAGTTAATTCCTGGCATTCTTCTAGCCATTTTTAAGGCTAAATTTCGCACCATTTAATGCGAAGGGGGCAGCCCTATTTTAGATAAGTTATTAATGCGATTAATAAGAGCCCTCTCCTACCCGGGGGTGAGAATCTTTTAGGAATTATAGCTATTAACCTTGCTGCCCGTCTTTCCATTAAATCGCTTTAAGAGGGTGCTTTGGTTAACCCCATGCTTATCTGCCACAGCCTAGATATTCTTTTTCTCTTAGAGGTAAAGCTCCACAATCGCATCTTCAATTTTACCCATTGGTGGAGTTGTGTGCGCTGCAAGATGACCGGCGAGGGGTGATGAGCGTGCACGAGCCTGTACCGTGCACGAGCCCGTCGTGACTTCTAACGCTATTACGATCAAGAATTGATACCTAGTACCGCTTATACGCGAGACCCTTAAGCGGCTTAGTTAAGCCAAAATCTATACTAAGCTCAATATCATCGCCGCCTTTAACCATCTCTGAATATGGAAAGGTAATGAATAAAAAACCGCATTCGCATTGCGCTTCGGCCAATTTAAATATACTATTATGCCCTTCGGCATACGTAACGGCCCAGGCGCCTTCTAAAGCTATATTAACAACGCCTTACAGGACTACCTCAACGACTTCTACTCTGCGTACCTGAATAACATACTTATTTATAGCGACAACCCTTCTAAGCATACTAAGCACGTTTAAAAGGTCCTATAGCGCCTTAGGGAAGTAGGACTTTATATTAATTTAAAGAAGTGCGAATTCTTAGTCATAAAAGTAAAATACCTTAAACTAATTATTACTACTAAGGGTATCCGTATGGACCCCAAGAAGGTATATATAATTACCAAATAGTAAGCCCCTAACTGTATTAAGGATATATAAGCCTTCCTTGGTTTCGCCAACTTCTATCAGAAATTTATATATAACTTCTTAGGCGTAGTAGCACCACTTATAGCAATAATGCGAACAAAGGGCCTTTCTATAAAAGGAAGAAAAACGTACCTACGCTTTACCTAAACGCCTAAATACAAGAAGGTGTTCTAAGACCTTAAAAATGCCTTTACTAAAGCACCTATCCTAGCTTACTTTACACTAGGATAACAACTCTATCTTAAAACCAACTCCTTAGACTACGTTAACGTAGGCGTCCTCTCCCAAATAGGTAATAACAGTCTCCTCTACCTAGTCGCATTCTACTCGTCTAAGCTTACACTATAAGAGTGTAACTACAAGATCTATAATAAGGAACTCCTTGCAATCGTACAAGCATTTAAAGAATTCTGACCGGAACTCTCCTTAGTAGAACCTGACTAGCCAACTAAAATCCTTATGGATTATTACAACCTTAAGTACTTTATAACCACGAAGCAGCTAAACTAACGCTAAGCACGTTAGAACGAGTTCCTCTCCGGTTATAACTTTAAAATTGTATATAGGCTAGGAGTATAAGGCACTAAGCCTAATAGCCTAACACGCCGCTTATAAGACCTTCCTTAGTTAGAAAATAACCCCTATAATCAGTTCCAATAACAGATAATCCTAAAAATACGGAACTTAGCCCTAGGTATACTACCTACAATAGAGCTAACTGCACCTTAACTTTATATCACAGAACTAAAGTTACCTCCTAAAATTAACGAGCTTATTACCGTAGTATATAACACCTCTGTTAACCCACTACTATATTAACTTATTACCGCGAAGACTGCCGGCACCTATACGCTGCCTATTAACCTCTAAAGCTTGGGCCAGATTAATATAGTAGCCTTAGAGGTAAAAGAGAATAGGCTCTATTATAAAGGCCGCCTATTTATCCCTAACTTAGAAAACCTACAACGGCAACTAATCTAAATAGCCTATAACCTTCGGTTAAGCGGCTACCTAGGCAAAGAAGGAACCTATAAGCTTCTTAGCTAATACTACTTCTGGCCTAAGATAATAGACTTAGTTAAATGCTTTATAGGTGCCTACTATGGTTATAAGCGCGCTAAGGCCTTTAATATAAAGTACTAAGGACTACTATACCCTCTACTAGTACCTATACGACAATGGGCAGATATTACCATAGACTTTATTGTTAATCTACTACCCTATAAACAACACGGCGGCCGTCGAAATCGGACTCTGCACCTGTATATGGTAACGGCTACGAACCTAGGTCTTTGAAGTTCAGACCCAGAGCCAACGCAGAGACGTCACATAGCGTGCGGACAGGACCTGGTGGTGGTTATAGGCGTTAAGGGCGGTGGTGAAATTTTTTCGGATGGTAAGATCTTAAAAACCACTACTATTGGCCCTCTACAGTATAACAACTACTACACTGTTCTCCTATCCAGGGCACCTGTACAATCCAATATAGATGCTTAGTATTTGATAACATCCCCTAACCCCTAGTTAAAGGCATCAACAACCTTATATTAATGAACAAGCAAACGAATAAACAAACGAGCAAATATACAGCCCCTCCTAACCCCTAGGGCAATCGCCCGCGGAGCATGCGGTCACTCGCCGTACTGCTATAATACTACTAAAACCGGCAGCTGGATAACCCTATACGGTTTTCCTTGTCTCCTCTCAACGGAGTGGTGCCCTTAGAGAGGGCCTAGTGACTGGGGCCTAGGCACAAAAGATACCCAAATACACACACACATATATCCCGCTTTCGGCTTTTAGTATTAGGATAGTAGAACGGATAAATCCCCCTTACGCCTTCGATAGGCCTTAAGGGGGGGGGGAGGCAAGGCGTATATAGCAATAGTTAACAAGAGATAGCATATAGGGGGTAGTTAAGATACGGGACACAACTACAAGCACACGGCAATTAATTGGCAAGGCCTAGCTAGGACGTAGTGAATCCTAGCTTTGGATAAGCTAGAGAAGAAAGCAGTGGTTCCCAAGGAGTTTAAAACATCCAAGGAGGAGGACGTAGCTATAGGCCCGCAGGGCCGCTGCTACGTGCAGGTATAGCAATTCGGGGTTTTTCATCCTACTGAGGTGGCTTATAGGGTTTTTCCTCCCCCAATATATTAGGGGTTTTCTTCCTGTAAATTTACAAGTTTCCCCTATATACGGAGTAGTCTGCGTGGGCCGCATAGGATCCGTATCAGACATTAAGCAATGAATAAATAATATAAATAACACGGCCGTACCTACAAGAATATCCTTATAATAATATGCCGACTTATAAAAGAGCGCCACTACGTCTTAACTAAAGGCGTAGCCGTTAGCGACGTCACTGACGCCTTCCTCTGTAAAGTCTACTGATTATATAGGTTACCTAACTTAATTACGTCCGACTAAGGCATATAGTTTAACTCTGACATATAGAGACGAATCTACTAACGCCTTAGCACCTCCATTAAGATATCTATATCCTTCCACTATAAAACTGCTGGGTAACTGGAAAAGGCTAATACTAGCATAAAAGCGTACCTATGACAGGTAGTTGCCTATAGTTAGGATAACTGGGTAGATTACCTTCTACTAGGTGAATTTGCAGTAAATAACTACGTCTTAACCACTATAGGACTTACCCCGTTCTTCGCAAACAAGGGCTATTACCCCTAATCCGGCATAGAGCTACCAGAACCTATTAATAAGAAACTACTATATGGAAAGCGCCTTAAGATACTACTTGCCAACCAATATATAGACCGCATAAAAAATCTACTTGACTACTATAAGGGAGAAATGGCCTAGGCTTAAGCAAAGCAGGCCTACTTCGCCGATTATTATAGAACGCCACTACCGGAGATGCGTGTTAGCGACTGGGTATAGCTAAATACACGCAATATCTCTACGCAGAGGCCTATAAAGTCACTTGATTATAAGAATCTCGGCCCCTATTAGATTAAACGAGTTATTAATAGGGGAGCTGTATATAAGCTAGAGCTCCCGCCTACCCTAGCCACCCGTAGGATATAGCCTATATTTCACCTATAGCTACTACACCTTTACTAGCCTAACCCCTTACTAGGATAGACATAGCCTAAACCTCTGCTAGTGCTAATCCGAGATAAGAACGAAGACGAGAACTATAAGGAGTAAACCGTTAAACAAATTATTAACTCTAAATACTATAGCAAAGGCAGGGGATGGCGGCTCTACTATAGAGCTATCTACACAGGATTTGATATAGATTAGCTAAAATGGTAACTATGGGAAGACTTTAAAAATGCAAAGGATCTAATTAGCGATTTTTACTACACGAACCCATAGAAACCGGGCCTAAGCAGAGATTTCGTGCCTAATCCTCTATAGGAGTCCTTATAGAGTTAAACCGTATATTGCCATATAAGGGCAAATTGCCGTTAGATTGCCGCAGATTGCCATTACGTGATAGCAAAATGCGATTATGTGACTGGAAAATCGTTAAGATGTCTAGGAACTTTGACCGGCGGTCGAAGTTATCTAATTGGTCGAATTCTTAGGTGCCAAGTCTTATTATGTGACGTTATTTAAGCCTTTAGCGATACCCCCTTTTCTTCTCTACACCTTAAGTGTCCCTTCTATATGTATATAGTAACCACAGCGTCGCTGGAGCTCCACCTCTGTAGAAGGGGGGGTAGTGTTATAGAACCCCACCGTAGGGGCCTCCATAGGAGAGCCCCGTGCTCTTGCGTACACCTCGCGTACAGCTTACGTCAGCTACGCGTAGGTATATCACCTCCTTACGCCCTCGACCCTTATGATTGATTGCGTAACGTCTTGTAGACTCCTTGAATACATATATTCAGCTGCCACTATTCCGCGCCCCGTGACAATTAAATACCTCTTTTTAGTTTCTTTATAAGGAGAATAGGGGCGGCTACTAGGGATATACTAGAATAAATAAACCCTTTATTAAGGTGCTTATTAATATACTTTTTAATAACTGGAAGTTTGTCTTTTAATATTAGGTAGGGTCTCTTATAGGGTGGCGTTTTACCTTATTTAATATTAATAGTATAGTTATCAGGTTAATATAGAGGGAGTATATCTACGCCCTTTTATAAGTATATATTAATAAAGTTATAGTACCTTTTAGAGAGGAGCTTGCGGAGTTCCTTATTAGTAAGTTGTTTTTTAAGCTTTATAAACTTTTTAAAGTTTAAAGGTAAAAGTCCATAAAGTTCTATAAGGACATTATCTTCTAAAAGGTTAACTATATTTATCCTATTACTATAAAGGATATAATTCTATTATTTATTAAGCTTATATAGTTATAATTAGAAAGCCATGGTAATAGTTTAGCCTTTTTATATACTATGCAGTAAAAGGCCGCAGCACTTATATAGTAGTAATTAGTTATAAGTAGGGTAATAAGGGGTTCCTTAGGTTAATATTCTAGGGAGTAAATAGAGGTAGCTAGGCTATGCCCTAGGAAAGTCTCTTTATAGTATTTAGAGTTAAAGGTTACTTCTTTCTTTTTCTAGTACCTATTTATATCTAGGTAGAGTTATACTATATAGGTAATATTTTATATAGTATAACTACTATTAGCAAGTTATGGAGTATAGGCTTTAGTAAGGGGTAAGGTAAATAGGTTATAAGTATACGTAAATTAGGTATCTATATTGGCAAAATATAGTCCCCTCTAAATGGCCTTAATGGTTAGTAGTTAACGCAATTGGCGCGCGGTTAAGGGCATTTAGCAACTAGCCTATATTGTGTTTTTTTAACACGTATAACAATGGCTCTAGAAGAGTCCTCCACACATGTTTCCTGCTTACATAAGCAGACTTCCTTTATTCCACTTTTAGTCGGTCTCTATAGCAGTTACTTTAGTTTCCGTACTAATATAGGCCTATATTAAAGGCCTATATTCCTTATAGTTAGATTCCATAAATTTATTCATTCTTTCCAATATCATTCAGTTTATTAGGTTATAAGTGTGACGGTGCTAGAGCGCGTCACCTGCCAAATTCTGCCATGCTGCTGCCATATTCTGCCAACCTACGATTGGCTCGCTTACCGCTAGCGCCTTGGCGGCTGCCCTTTTATATATGTTTACTATGGTCCTAGCGACCCCCTTCCTTTCTTCTCCTTAGCTTAGTATCTTCATTAGATAGCAATCCACAAGCTTCGGTTCAGAGGCATTTGTGCGAGCCGTCATAATAAGCACCTGTTACTACCAAGCTATCCAACAGTTTAAAATATTAATACCTTACCATAGGTTGCATCAAGGGTTACTACACCCGTATTAGGTTATATCTTACTGTCCTATATTTAACGCCTTACTATATAGGCCGTATTAAAGATTACCACACCTACGTATAAAGTCATTTCTTATTATCAAAATTACGCGTTAAACTTATTTTTTTTACGCGTCAAATTCGTTTGTTTACGCGTCGCCATAGGTAAAAACTATCCAGGTATTTAACGCCTCAAGAAAGACGGTTTAAATTAGCACCAATATTAGATATAGCTTAGTACGTACCTACGTGGTGAGGGCCTTCTATACATTATTTAGGAAGATGCGGGCCCACCCCTCTACCTAAAACTCTAGGAAGAAAAGCCTATAATATCTATTAACAAAATACTAGAAGACGCCAATAAGGAGGAGCGAGACAAGATCCTTAAGAGGTCTTAAATCATTGCGGACACCAATAATTTAATTCGCTTAACCAACAAAACACTCTCCAATAAGTACTATAAAGAGTTTAAACAGTACAACAAGGACAACAGCAAAGTCTATTCAATCATCCTTAGTACAATTAATAATAAGATTATTACTGCCCTAGAGCACAAGCAAACGGCGAAGGACTATATTAAACACCTTAAGTAATTGTTTAAGGCCCATAGCTTAATCCATAAGGCCAATATATAGGAGACTTTTATTAAGCTCCGCTATTAATTAGACTAAGTAATTACTACTTTCTTAAGCCGTTACTAAGAAGCGGTTTAAGGAGTTAAGTAGGTAAAGCTTGCCCTAGATAACAAGATTATTAACTATTAATTTATTAACGCCGTTAACAAACACTTCCTTATATAGGCTCAAATCCAACGTAACAAGATTCGCAACGGCCATATAATTTTACTACTTTAATTAATCGCTGACCTTACTAATAAGGCTTGGCGGAAGGACTTACCTAAAAGCTTTGCCTCGGTTAATAAGCCACCAGGTAACTTACGCAAATAGTCCAGTTAAGAACGCGGCAACAGATATAGTCGTAGCAATAGCCGCGGCAGAGGCGGTAGAGGAGCCGGTTAAGGTGCCTTATTAGGCAATTAAGGCCCTACTAAGGATGCTTTAAATAAGTATAAATGGTGCAAGTAAGGTTATCTAGGTGGCGAGAAAGGCTGCTAAATAAAGCACGCCTACTTAAGGCCTAAATGGTAGAGACCTAGAGAGAAACAGCCTCCGCGCTTAGGTAACAGAGCAGCCTTAACAACTAATAAGGCCTTTAAGGGGACGTCCAATTGCTCTTCTTAGGCTACCAATTCGGCAACTAGATCAATCTTTACTACGCAGGTTATTGGGCCAGTAGCTATAGCTTTAGGAACAAATATTAAGGACTCCTAGATAGCCAACAGTTGCTTAAATATTTATATAAGCAATAATGTTAGGAAGTTTATGCAGTATAAGGAAATCAAGCCTCTCTAAATCTAGACAGGAGGAGGTTTAATAGAGGCTATTAGCATTAGATTAATTAAGCTTACAGTCTCCCAAACTAACCACTCAGCCTATATAATTATGTTTACTAAAGTATATTACTATCCTAACTTCTTTATAAATATCGTCTCACTTAGTGTTCTATAAGGGAGGAAAGCCTTTTTTAACAGTCTCCACAATATAATTAACTTCGTTAAAGATTGGGCAGAAATAGCCTATATCCTAAGCATCAACGGACTTAATACGTTTATACTGGTAGATAACCCTACGGAGGTTCCTTTCGCAATAGCTCTAGTTACCGCACGATTACGCCTCTATAAAAAAGGCGTACTTGCCAAAGCTACTATAGAGACTTGGCATAAGAGACTATAATACCTTTCTCCTACCTAAATATGTCTCCTCGCCAGAAGTATAAAGGGGATTATAGTCACTAAGGATAAGCTATTTTACTGCGAGGACTATTACCTTAGAAAGGCTAAGAAGCAAATATCAAGACACCCTTAAAGACGCAGCAATTGCATATTAAAAAGGTGCATATTAATATAGTTAGGCTATTAAAATATAAAGGTCTCCACGGTGAGAAGTACTAAGTACTATTCACTAATAACTAAACACACTTTAGATAGATCTACTATATATTAAATAGAGGCTCCGCGGCCTCTACCTTAAAGCAGTTAATTTGTATAATTAAGACTTAAACAGGGATAACAATTGGTTGCTTCCGATTAGATAGAGCTGCTAAGTGGTTTAGTAAGGACTTAACCAATTTCTTTAAGAACAAAGGTATACTTACTAAGGCCTCTACCCCATACACCACACACCAGAATAGAATTATAGAGAAGGCCAACCACCTAGTTAAAGAAAGGGTTAGGGTAATATTAACTAAGACTTAATTGCCACTAAAGCTCTAGCCCGAAGTCGCCAAGGCAGCCATATACGGACTTAATATATTGCCTATATTAGTTAATAAGGACCAAGCTCCACCCGCTTAAGCAACGGCTTTCGCCCTAGGTAATACTAATTCTATAATTATATACGCCAACTAAAAGATCTATAGCTGTCCCGCCTACGTCCTTATTAATAAAAAAGATCCTTAGTGGTAATAAGGTAATAAGTTCGTTGCAAGAACTTAGAAAGGACAATTAGTTAGCTATAAAGGCTTATATATATACCACGTCTATCTACCTTATAAGAACAGGGTTGTTTAATTAAGTAGCGTCACCTTTAACAAAGCAGGAACCTTTCTTACTACACCAATTAGTAAAGAAGAAGGTGGCGACAACAATATCTACTAGGTACTACTTAAGGAACTCCCTACTAAAGACACTATACTAGAGGTCTCTTAGTCACTATAGGAGGCAGATAAGGTCTCTTAGGCCTTTTAGTTAGGGGGTGGCTTTTAGTTAGGGGGTGCCTCTAACAATTATAATATTGTACCATAGCCTAATTAACCTCCCCTTACTAACAATAAATAGGTAGGCCTTAACTAGCAAGAGCTACCTAATCTAGGAGGACACCTCTATTAGGAAGGGACTCCCCTAAGAAATATCTACTAGGAAGATCTAGAGCAGATTCTAGATAAGTACTTAAATAAGGAGGCTGAACCTATAGCGAACACTTATACGCGGTTAAAGCCACGGCTTAACTATAGTGTACTCCATAGAACTGGAAGGAAGGAGCTGGCCATAAAAGCTATCTACCTTACCCCGGCCTTCGCCTACACGTTCGCAAGCGCTCTATTACAGCCTTAGTGGATAAGGATAACTAAAGGACTACCTCTAGAGCCACGCAACTAGAAGGAAGCTATAAATTCAGTATTTAAGAAGGAGTAGAAGGCTGCGGCGGATAAGAAATAGGAGTCTTAAATAGTAAATATCTTATTTAAGATTATTAAACTTCCACCTAGAGCCAAGGCTCTACCTATTAAATGGGTTTTTATATAAAAATTTAATAAGAACAACGTCCTATTTAGATAGAAAGCAAGACTGGTATTATATAGTAATAAGCAGCGCCTAGGAATTAACTACGGTAACATATTTACAGGCGTTATTCGCCCTAGTATATTTAAGTTACTAATGGCTCTGGTTGCCGTATATAATCTAGAGTGCAAATACCTAGACGTAATTACAGCCTTTCTTAATAGGAAGCTTAACCGTAAGAATATCTACATTTAACTACTAAAAGGATATCGTTAGTATCTAAAGGACGGTGTTGCCCTTATAGGCCTACTGCTTAAAGCTCTCTACGGTCTCAAACAGGCGCCACATCTTTGGTATAAGAAGCTTAAGAGCTTCCTTATTACCCTTAAATATATGCCAATTCCAGCTAACCCATACGTCTTTATTAGCCAGCAAAGCGGCCAAATTATTATTATCTATGTCAATAATCTTATCTTAATTGGACGAGATATATAGACAATTAAACTACTTAAAGAAGCACTTAGAAACAAGTATAAAGTAAGAGATTTAGGCCTAATTGCATACTACTTAGGCATTCGAATTATTAGGAACCATTAAGCGTGATCAATTCAACTAGTACAGGACGCCTATATTAGGAAGATCCTGCATACATTCTATATAGAAGATTGCGCACCAGCCTCTACACCAATTTATCCCTCTGTAGTAGACTTTAAGCCATATAAGCTTAAGGATTAAGCTCCGCTAGAGCTGGTAAAACAGTATTAATCGCTAATAGGCTCTCTACTTTACCTATACAATTGGACTTAGCCCAATATAGCTTAAGCTATAGGGAAGCTCTATTAGTTCCTATACAACCCTACCAAACTGCATATAGAAGCTGCGATGCAGATACTCGCCTACTATATAGGGACGATTAACTTCGGCATAGAGTTTAGCTTACCCCAAGGGTAGCAGCCACCTCCAAAAGCCTTCGCCAAGACGTTAGCTACAGACCATACTACCCCTAATTGTAATAGGGAGTATAGCGGAAGCGCACTAGGTAATATACCTAACCTATAACTACATGGCTATAGCGATGCAGCGTTCGCCAATTTAGTCAATAGGAAGTTAACTTCTGGCTATATCTACAAGCTAGCAGGTAGCCCAGTTTTACATAAGTTAAGCAAGCAGTTAATACTTACAACCTTAACTATAGAGGCTAAGTATATAGCGATAACATATGCCGCTAAGGAAGCCTTATAGCTCCGTTAATTACTTACTAATTTGGGCTATACTAGAAAGGATCTACTACCAATACATTTATATGGCGACAATTAACCAGCTATTAGCCTTGCTAAAAGCAACGACTACCACGCGCGCACTAAGCACTTTAAGCTATACTAGTACTATATTTGTGATAAGGTTTAAAGCGGCGTAATTTACCTATAGCACGTTTCTATAGGCGATATAGTGGCCAACGGTCTTACAAAGCCACTGTCGACGGTTTAGTTCAGAAACTTCGTCAAGCAGCTAGGCCTCATTTAATGCGACATAGATACTAAACCTAAATAGGAAATCGTATACAGGCCGGCAAATCCTTAGAGGGCACGCCATTTAACAATTCCAACCAATGCTGATAACTTTTAAAGGGGGGATACAAACGACATAGAGAGCTCATAACAGGCGATCGATTACAGCTTAGGGAGAGGTCAAATAGGACCTAGAGTACACTCGGAGGATTATAAGGTATTTCTTTTATATATTAACAAGTTTAATACTAATTTAGGAAGTATCTGCTTCTGTTTTTAATGGAGCACTGGGGGGTATAACGATGGCTCTAGAAGAGTCCTCCACACGGGTTTCCTGCTTACATAAGCAGACTTCCTTTGTTCTACTTTTGGTCGGTCTCCATAGCAGTTACTTTGGTTTCCGTACCAATATAGGCCTATATTAAAGGCCTATATTCCTCATAGTTAGATTCTATAGATTTATTTATTCTTTCCAATATTATTCAGTTCATCAACGTAGCCTATATGCGGCCTATATATAACCTATATATTTAGCAAAGTATTTAGAGCCATCTACCTCTTTTATACTAATAGTATATTTTAGATAAATAAAGGCTACTTTAAAACCATTTATAAGGTTAGCAAAATAAATTATATTATTTTAGATAATTTAATATATAGTGACGGTTCTCTTCTACCTATTTACTTACTAACTTATCTACCTGCCTGCCTACCTATTTACCTACCTACCTACTTACCTACCTACCTACCTACCTACTTACCTACTTATCTACCTACCTACTTACCTACTTATCTACCTACCTACTTACCTACCTACCTACCTACCTACCTACCTACCTACCTACCTACCTACCTACCTACCTACCTACCTACCTACCTACCTACCTACCTACCTACCTACCTACCTATCTGTCTATCTGTCTACCTACCTACCTACCTATCTATATTAGTGTCTGGTTTAATTTAGGGGAGGAGTTGGCCTAATTAAAGGCTCTAATTTATTTAAATCGTTCTCTATAACCGTTTGCTAGCTATATATTTAAATGGTAGTTATCTAGGGTGCTTCCTTAGGAGGCCTTAATTTAATTTAGTAATAGGCCAATATTAAAGCTCTTGTTCAATTTAATTAATTAATTAATTAATTTGTTTATAGTATTTGCTAGCTAGTTATTTAAATGGTTATTATCTAGTTATGGTAACGGTTGTCTAGCTCTAGGATAGTTATCTAGTTCTGGAAACGGTTATCTAGTTTTAGCAATAATCGTCTAGTTCTAGTAACTATCGTCTAGTTTTAATAACGGTTGTCTAGTTCTAATAACGGTTGTCTAGTTCTAATAACGGTTGTCTAGTTCTAATAACGGTTGTCTAGTTCTAATAACGGTCGTCTAGTTCTGGCGACAGTTGTCTAGTTTTGGCAATGGTTGTCTAGTTCTAGCGACGGTTGTCTAGCTCTAGTAACGGTTATCTAGCTCTAGTAACGGTTATCTAGTTCTGGCGACGGTCTCTAGTTCTAGCAATGGTCCTTTCCTATCTACCTACTTACCTACCTGCCTATATTAGTATCTAATTTAATTTAGGGGAGGGATCGGCCCGATTAAAGGCTCTAATTAATTTAGATTATTTTCTATAGCCGTTCACTAGCTATATATTTAAACCGTAGTTGTCTAAGGTGCCTCCCTAGAAGGCCTTAATTTGATTCGATAATAGGCCGATATTAAATTTAATTAATCAACCAATTAAATTATTCGTAGTATTCGCTGGCTAGTTATTTAAAAGGTTATTGTCTAGTTCTAGTAACAGTTGTCTGGCTCTAGGACGGTTATCTAGTTCTGGCAATAGTTATCTAGTTTTGGCAATAGTTATCTAGTTCTAGCAACGGTTATCTAGTTCTAGTAACAGTTGTCTAGTTCTAGTAATGGTCCTCTACTAGCTACCATTCTAGTGCCTCCCTAGGTAGGGGGGATATAAAGAAGAAAGAATAGGTAAAAAATAAGGTGGCTATATAGGAGAGGCTAGCCGTATTAAGAATATAGCGGTGACCCAATATAGAGCTTTATATAGAGCTTTGTGCAGAGCCTCTTATAATTAGCATATAACTTAAAAATAATATATTATATTACCTTAATTGCATATTAAGGAATGTATAAGTCAGTTAACTGCGTATTATTTAATTTTTAAATATGTCAAGTTGGTTAACTGCGTATTATTTAACTTACAAATATATCAAGTTGGTTAATTGCAGGTTAATTGCGTATCATTATTATTATTGATCTTACACCGATTTAGCTCTGTGGCTATGCGGTACTCCTATTTTACATAATGGGAAAACCCGATACGGGACAAAAAACCCCCTCCTTGGCCTGTTATACACTTTCTGCCGTCTACTTCGCAGCCTATAAGTATTGAAAAGGCGTCTGCAGACGCCTACTCCTTCTATTTGGCAAGCCTCTTACCTAGCTAGCCTATTTACTCCCCTTTCTTTCTCTTCCTCCTCTCGTAGGAGCTCCTCCGCATAGTGGAACTGCGGTAGGACCCACAGTTGTAGGAACCATCTTGCGAGCCGTTTCGCTCCCTTGGCCGTACTAGCTAGTTTTTTAACCTCTAGGCGGCCTACTACTAGCCTTTACCTCTGCTCTGCGAACTAGGGGCAGTAGGCTATAATATATAACGCCGTCTCTGCGAACTAGGGGCAGTAGGCTATAATATATAACGCCGTCTCTTCGGCTTGGCCGCACTAGTATATAGGGGAGGGAAAGTCTGGTACCTTAGCCTTATTTAGGAAGGCCGCTAGCCCTATCTGTCCTATCTATATCTGCGTTAAAACTAAGCTTTCTGCTTTCTTAAGCTCCTTATATATCTTTAGCGATTCTTCTGACGGTGGCACTACCCCTATAAGTCCCCATTTTGGCTGATTAGCTCCCTATCTTCTCTTCCAGCTTACTAGAAGCGGCATCTCTGTCCTTTGTTTTTACTGCCTCCACTCCTCTGCCCACTGGGTCCGTTTCTCTCCCTCTATATATATATTTCCGTTTTGGTTTTAACCCCGTCTTTATCTTTATCTTTGGGCTAGTTTCCCCTATATCTGTACGCAAGCCTCCGTAACTAACTTTTCTTTATGCCTAAACCTAAAGTTTGCGAGTCTTTTATTTAGGTAGAGATCTAGCGGGGGTATAAAGGTTTTAGTTTTGAGAACTAAGGTAGGAGTTGCCTTATATACCCCTGCTATTGCTCTTAGGCACTTATTTTGAATCTTAGCTAGCTTTACAGCTAGGCCTACGGGTTTAGTGCTTTTAGGACCTTTAATTGGGGTAGGCGTGTACCAGATTGCTGCTCCGTAGGCAATAGCGGGCCGGATTACGGCGTTGTAGATCTGCCTTACCCGTACAAAGGTAGCTCCCTATGTTGAGGCTATTATCCGCAGTAGGGCGTTCATATGCGTTTTCATCTTCTTTTGTATCTCCTTTATATATGCCCCCTAGTTTAGCCGTAGGTTAAGCCAAACACCTAAAATGCGTATTAAGGCCTTAGGCTTAGTCTCTACCCCCAATAGGGGGAGAGGGGCCTGCATATTAAACTGCTTTGGGTTCCGGGATAGATGTATAAGCTTATACTTCTCTAGGGCAAAGCTAGCGCCATAGCGGCGCGCCCAGTCAAGGTAGCGGTTGTGGCCACGCATTAGGATCTGGCAGTTTTCCTCCATAAACAGACCGTATGCAAGTAAGTTAGTATTATTTACAAATGTACTAGCGCTTAGTCTCTCCTACGGGTTATTATAGAGGTCTAGTAGCTCTGCTGTATAGAAGAGGAATAGAATAGGTAAGAGGGGAGACCCCTACAGGATGCCTATGGATATTAGGAACTCCTCTATTTCCCAATCTAAGAGTATTAGCGTTGTAGATCTGTCCATTATAAAGGTTTCTACCTAGGTAGCTAGCTCCTCTGGGATCCCCTTTGCCCGTAGTATATACTATAGGCGCTTTCGTACTACCCTATTAAAGGCTCCAGTAATATTAAGGGAGAGTAGTAACGCCACATTGCCTTTTATCTGCTAAACTGTCTATACTTGGTTGACTAAGAGGTCTAAGGCTGTCTCTGTTAATTGCTTCTCCCGGGCTCCTATTTAGTAGGCTGGTAGCATATTATACTCTTCTGCTATGCAACGTATCTGTTCTGCTGTGACTGCTTCTATAACTTTACCTACTGTACTTAGTAGGGCTATAGGTCTCCAGGCATTCGGTAGTAAGTAGTTATCTTTTCCTTACTTCCTAATAGCGACCGTACGGGCTTGGCGGAATTTTTTTGGCTAGTACGCCTTCTCCTAACAGGCCTTTATTAGGGCCGCTATTGCTTTAGCAAACGGCTGTCCTAACGCCTTAAGGAAGGCGTTTGGGATACCATCGGCCCCAGGGGCGCTGTATAGGAGGCGGTCTCTTATTACCCTCTACACGTTATCCTTATTAATATACGGGAGCTGTTCTGCGGGTAGGGGGTACTAGTACCCCTCTATATCGCTTATATTGGCTTTGGGTTCTTAGGGGAAAAACCTTTCCTAGAGTAAGTTGGCCTTCCCTTATATTATATCTACTACCTGAATTATTTCTTTATTTCTTACTTTCCGTAGCAACGGGATTACGGGCGGTTTAGGCAGTAAATAGCTACGCTCTCTTACCTAATAGACTAGCTTCCAGATGCCATTCGGCTTAGTCGCGGCCTTATAGACGCTTTGTTAAAACTGCGCTGTTTTCGCTCTCTGGATTACATTCTTCTTATATAGGTTAATTATCCGTAGCTCTTCTGTTAAGACCCCCTGCCGTCTTACTACCCTAGCTGCCTATACCTCCTCCTCTACGTCCTACGTCTACTAGGGGCAGGAGTAGCCTACCATATCCTTAGCTGCCAGTACTGTTCTCTTAACTAGGCCCTCTAGGAACTCTAGAAGGTTAGTTATATAGTCTTTAATTTCCTTAGCCATGGTAAGGGCGCCTAGTTATAGGAGGTGCTCTACACCTACTATAACCCTGTCTCAATCCATCTTTTTCCAGTTACGGCGCTGCTGCCGTTACTGCTAGCTTTGCGGAGGCGACTCTAGGGCAAGAAGTGTTATAATTAGATAGTGGTCTGAGCCGCTTTTAAGCTAGTTATCTTTTTTACAGCTTATAAGGTGCTATACCATATTTGCTAATCCAAATACTAGGTTAATTATACTTACGGCCCCTCTGGCCTCCCATATTTCTACCCCTAGTGGGGTAAGAAGCTGTAGGTATGCTTTATAGGTAACGCGGATAAGGTTATCCGCTATATTATATTACTTAAGGCACTGCGGTCTACCCTAGATAGGGTAGTGCAGGTTAAAGTCTCCTACAACTATATACTCTCCTGGCTTGTTAAGTAGCTATAGAAGGTAGTAGATAGGCAACTCCTAATTTACTATTCTAAGTCCTCCTAGGCCGGCTAAGTAGACATTATGGATATACACTACATAGTTTCCAGTTTATAGTATAAGGGAGGCTATATCTAGGCAAGGGTACTGGACTAACTACTTTAATATTAGAATTCGCCTACTTACTAAAAAGCACGCGCGGCTTCTAAAGTACCTTAGGTAGGCTGGCTAGTAACCGCAGCTACTTAGGCAGTATATTGCGTTTACTTATTAGTTCTGCCACGGTTCTTATATTGCTAGAATTTCATACCCCTGCCGCGTTACTTCTGTAATAAACAGCATTATTACCTTATCTTTGCTTTTCTGTACGTTATACTATACAACTTAGAGTGTATTTATAGTTCTTTGTTATTCTATATAAGGTATATTACAATGTCCTAATCGTTCTGAGCGGCCTACGGCCTATTCAGCGGTCTGCCTATTGGATTTCTTAAACCCCTTGCAAAGACGCTACGGCCGCGCTTCCCAGTAACTATACTAGTAGGCCTAACCTACCCTACCTAGATTCCTTTTATGCGTAACTGCTCCTCTGGTCCCTATGTGCTTGGGATTAAAACCAACCCATAGGAGCTTATTAGGGCGCTACTCTGTGTAGTACTGCTAAGTGTACTACTAGGGGTACCACCGGCGCGGTTAAGTAGTGGGTAGGAGGATATGCTACTCGCAGAGCTTACATACCGTTTTAGTCTTATTGTATACGCTAGGCGGGCCCTATCTGCCTACTTACTCCGTACTTTACATCTACTCGACCAAGCCGGGTGGCTTAGGTTACAGTTCACGTATTGGTATTTTATAGGGTCGTTATAGAAGCTATAGGATTTATTATTATATCCTAGCACCGCGCAAAGTCCGTATTTCTTTTAGCTGCTGCAGAATCGGGCTATATAGCCATACTTTTAATAGTTATAGCACTAAGTAACCCGGCAGTCCCTATAATAAAGTTTGCAATCCTTTAGCTTACTCTAAAAAAGGAGCCCTTTGTCTATAAGCGTATTTGCTTATTTGGGGGTCGCTACGTTAATAATAAGGTATATAGTTATTTTCCCTAGCCGTAAGGGCTTCTTCAGCCACTATATATAGAGGATTTTGATTTTGTTGCTAAGATATCTATTCTGCCCTAGTATCTAGCGGATTGCTTTGTCCTGTTTACTATAGTCTACTAATATAATTCTTATCCTATAGACTATGATAGGGAACTTCCTGCAGTTTACTTCTACTATTAGACTAATAGTAGAGAGCTATTTATTATCCCACTCTAGTTATTCCTTTATCTAGGCAGTATCCGCTATTATTATAATATCTCCGCTTAGCAGCTTCCTCCCTATTAATACCTTACCTATAATCTCTAGGCTCCTACTCTTATTAATCTCTTCTATAATCTAGCTAATTAGGTGGTTGTGGTTCTATAGGGACGCGCCTAGGTTTTATATAATAAGTTCGCGGGTTAGACGCGTGGGGACTTTATAAACTGGCTATAAGCCTATCTAGGGAGGGAGGCCTGCCTGTAAAGCTATAGCATAGGTTGTTGGCGCTAGAGGCTTTACTAGCTAGTTTTATTTTTTAATTAAGTCCGTAATGGCTTCCGTAAGCTTTTAAATGTAATTGTTATCGGCTATAACTCGTAGAGGCAAGCAGAGCTTGCTGGCCTCTGCCTTAAGCTCCTCCTAAAGCTCGAGTTCTTTGCCATTTAGAAGGAGTAGGTTATCTAGTTTTTGAATCAGCTTCGCCACCTTTTGTTGCGGTGGCTCTGTGGGTACGGGCTGCGGTGCT
>Ga0307507_10004614_pt1 | contig 24031 bp, 7 predicted proteins | sample 7_EM_MG_FD_207223 | JGI IMG/M metagenome (GOLD analysis project Ga0307507, IMG submission 207223) | Populus trichocarpa ectomycorrhiza microbial communities from riparian zone in the Pacific Northwest, United States - 7_EM | ecosystem: Host-associated > Plants > Roots > Unclassified | place...
ATTCTAGGAAGCCCTTTGCCCTAAGGATGTATAGGAGACGCTTATAGGGTATATTATTGTAGGCGCCGCTAATATCTAGGCTAAGTATTAATACTATAAAGTCCTTTCGCATAGCCCATGCAGTTTTAATGGTAGTAGTGAGTAGTATAAGTGCTAATAGCGTTAAGCGATTCTTTCTTACCCCCATTTAGCTTTGTAGTAGTAGGGCGTATTCCTCTACTATATCTACTATATAGTCCGCTATAACCTTTTTTAAGATCTTGCTTAGGGTGTTTTCTAAGGCAATAGGGCGGTAGCTTCCTGGGATTAAGTAGTCTGCTTTACCTTCTTTTTATAAGATAACTATCGTTATAGATCTTCTAAGTTGCGGGTAGTAGCCTATTGTAAAGTATACTCTGGCTATGTCTACAAGCCAAGGTGCTATAAGTAGTCTATAGGTCTTTAGGGCTTTATTTAGGATCCCATCTAGTCCTAGTGCTATATTGTTTAAAAGGCGGCTAATAGTTCTAGCTATTTCTTTAGTTATTATGTCGCTGTTAACCCTTAGGTAAGTCACTAGTGTTTTACTAGTAATGTTGCTAAGGTCTACTAGAGCTGGTTAAAGGAAAAATCTTTCTATAAGGATCTTTGCCTTCTTGTTATTATTACTTGTGGCCTATAGTTTGCCTGCTCTTTATAGGGGTAGTAGGTATAGATCTTCTACTAGGCGTCCCGCCTTTTTCTTTACCTATTTCGCTATGGTCCAAAGGCCCTTGTTATAAGGGAGACTTAAGTTAGTAGTATATTTATTTATAAACCGTCTTCAGTTATTCCTTACTTCTTTTCTTAGGGTATTCTTTAGCTAGTTTCTTATATCTTTATATTATCTCTCGTCCTTAGAATTATAGCTGCTTATATATTTCCTCCTTGCTCGTTATTAGCTGGCTATAAGGGCCGCGCACTGTACGGACCATGCGTGTTACGCGTAGGGGCCCGGTTTTAAAATTAGGTAGTGCTCTTTTAGCCTACTTTTAATTGCTGCCTAGATCCTTTCTAGTCTTTAATTAATTTCCTTAGGGGTAGCTAATAAGCCTCACTTATTTAGTATTAGGTGGATTTCTTCTAGGTCTTAGAGTTGTTGTTTAATTATATTAAGAAAGCTATCTATATTAAGCTTCCTTATTGCGTATCTTTTACTATTTAGTTACGCCTTAATATCCAGATCTAGTTGTATCTAAATAGGGATATAGTCTAAGGTAAGTGCCCATTCTTCTTTAAAGGAGCACCTTTTAAGTCTCTAGTATAGGTTTTTGTCCATAATCGTAAGGTTAATTGTACTTTTAGCGGTGCCCTATTGCTATATAATTGCACCTGGGGGGGTAGCTAGCTTAAGGCCCCCGTTATCTATAGCTTTTAGTAGGCACTTTACCTATCAATTAGTAGCAACATGGATGCCCCCCTACTATAGGTGGTAGAGGTTTATATCTTTTAGTAGGATGGACTCCGCGTATTTAGTTTCTAGCAAGCTTATTATAGATATAATATTCTCTATCTATGCTACCCCTTTAACCCTAGGGTTATAGACATTAATAATTTGTACTGGTCCCCTATATATCTGGATAGTTATAACTGCAATATTTAGGTTAACTGCCTGCTATAACCATAAGGCAAGGCTGATATTTTTGCTGATTATAAAGCATACGCATATAGCTGCTTTTGGTTTATATAGGAGCTGAAATCCTTAGGGGCAGTATATTGATTGTATATAGGTATTATAATATGGCTCTTATATAGCAAGAATATGGTGTTTTTTTGGGTCTAGACTATCTAGTAGGGGCCTTACTAGACGGTGGTTCGTATTGCCATAGTTGTACTGTATAATAGTTAAGTGGCGGACCCCTAGTGGGGGTCCTTCGCCTCTCCTTTGCTCCTCACTTCTTCCGTTTCTACTTTCTCTAAAATATTTAGAACTTCTATCTCCTGTATTTGCTCCCTAGCCACTACTTATTTTATATAGAGCTTTCTATTTCTGTATTTTATGTTCCTACTAGCCTTTCTAAATCTGAGTCTGTTATTGCCTTTAGTTCTTCCCCTGTTCTTGCTGGTTAGCTATATACCCCTTATAAGCTAGCTGCGTGTGTTATATTTGCCGCGTTAAATCTAATTCTTAATTGTCCCGGCCTTAAACTTGCTATAGCCGTCTATAGGGGTCTTCCTACTGGGCGTTCTCTCCCTTGTGTCCTATATGTCCCTTATGTCCCTGTTCGGTCTGGTAATATTACATGGCGTCGCTTTTGGCCCATTAAGGCTTGGGATGGCTGGCTTAGCCCCCTAGTGTTAAAGGTAGGAAACACTAGGAAGATACCTACGTCCCCCTAGCTTATTGCCTGTTGTTTCTATTTATATAACCTGGCGTGCAGTTGTTCCCATAGCTGTTAAGCCCTTTTCTTCCGTTTTCTGTATTTAATGCAGTCTTCTCTCTCCCACGCCTTATGTGTGCTTCGGTGACAGTTCGCGCATTTTATTTGGTCTTGATTTGTACATTGTCTTATATTATAGGGGCCTATATAGTGGCTGCAGCACACCTATGCTGTGTATGTGGATTGGGTGTGTCCCTATTATATATAGCAATAATATCGTTCCAGGCGTAGTCTGTGGTTGTAGAGCCTTGTGTTGTATATAAGGCCATTTATAATTATTCCTTTTTGGATAAGGAGTTTTTGCATTCCTAGTGTATATACGCTAACGATAAGGGAGCCATGCGTTTGTTTATTATTTCCCTAGCAAGTCTCTGGCGCCCCTTATGTCCTCTTATTATTCTTATTGTATGCTTAGTTTATATTTTCCTGTTAAAGCCATTAGATCCGGGTAATTATAAGTCCTAGTATAAGGCGTTCCGTTTATTTTACTATTTCCTATATAGTTGCTGTATTATCTGCCTGGCGTCCCCTTTCTACCCTAAGGCTTATGGGAACCGACAGGACTTCAACTGGGTAATCTTTATAAAGCACTTTTATGCTAATACGCTCTCCTAGCCTGTCCCCTGCCTTTACGGCCCATTCCTTTGCCTATTAGTCCTTTAGGGTAACTCTAATGTCTCCACTCCTAAGGTGTTAGACTGTGACGGCGTTATAGACCTCCTTATAAATCTCTATAAGAACTTCTATTTCTAATTGTCCCCTAAGTTCCTCTGCCTTTTCTATATTTGGTTATATTGTGATTATATACCCGGTTGTTATCTTTAGGGGGGTAGGTTCCCTGTGCTATAGGAGCGTAGCTACAGCGGCCTAGGTACGGTTCGCCTGTAGGGGGGGTTTTTGTTTATCTTCGATTTTATTTAGCCGTTGGAGGATTTGATTAAGGGTTTGCTAGAGGGGCGCCTGAGGTTTGCTAGACTGGAGCCATTCTGCTAGCTGTATTAGTTTATAATGGCTAATAGATACTCCCCTATAGTTCTAGATACTAGACGCGTCTAATAGGCTTTATATTTTGTTAGATGCCTTCTTAATTAGGGTATTTCTGCTTTCTAATATGGTATTCGCCCGTCCTTGTTGTTGTTATAGGGGGCTATTGTTGGGTATGGGTCTGGCGGTCGCGCGCAACTACGTACCACCGTCGTTCCACCTGTGCCTCCCCTGTGATGTATGCATCTCAGGGGATTATTAGGGTGTTTTTCAGGGTTCTTTTGGTTGGTTTGGTCTTTTTGGGCCAGGTGCAGCAAGAGCTCCAAAAGTTCTCAAGGGACCAGATCTAAAGAAGGATTAAAAGGAAATTATAGGACTGATTAAAAAGGGCGTATTTAAGATAATTAACCCTTAGAATATACCCGCAGGAGTTAGAATCTTTAACTTATAATTTATAGATAAGATTAAGAACCCTAATACTAACAAAGCCTTTAAGAAATTAAGACTTGTTATCTAAGCGTATAACAATCTTAAAAAGGGTATTATATTAACCTAGTTACCTACTATTTAACAAGTTAGCCAACGCCTTATTCTATACATTGCAGCAATACTACAAGGTAACGGCACACAGTTATACCTATGAGATATCTCTTAGGTGTATATCCAGTTTCTTATAAAGCTAAACTAAGACTTCTATATCTAACCACCTTACAAGTTAGGAAGTCAACTAGGTATTAGAAAGAACTTAATCCTAAAGATAATTAAGCCTTTATATAGTATTCCAGAAGTAGGTAATCACTAATTTATAACCTACCATAATTACTATATTAAGGAATTAGATATAAACTTATTAATATATAACCCGTGCCTCCTATAGAGTAACACTCCTAATTACTTTGGTATTGTTGGCCTTTAAACTAACAACACTCTATTCCTGGCTAATACCACCTTTATAGACGCGGAGCAACAATATCTAGAAAAGGCTTAATTTCTTACAAAAGAGCGCGAGTAACTTATGGTTAAGCAATTACTTAAATTTAATAGATGTATTATCTAACTCTCTTAGGAAGGCAATATTATAATAACCTAGGAACACTAGTGCAAGAACCTAAATACGGTTTACTTAGGCAAAATAGCTACAACTACAAGCTTAAGAGGCATCGTCCATAATGCACTAACTATAAAGGAATAATACGTTGCGTAATGCGTAAGAGGTGTATATATTGCCTCTATATATTAACCAGAAGCTTCCTTTAACCTCTCTTTTACCACCTAGGTAATTAACCCTAAGAAGGAAGATGTTACTAAACTTAATAAACAACTATAATTACAGATCAACAACCTAATAAGAGGCCTTACATTTATTAAATTGGACATTAATATATTACGCCTACTTGCTTTTACTAACGCCTTATTTACTAATAATAAGGACCTCTTGTCACAAATAGGATATATACTAGTATTAGAGGACACGTTATATAAGGCTAATATTATCTACTGGTTATTAATTAAGTGTAAGAGAGTTACCAGAAGCGTACTAGCCTTAAAACTCTACGTAATAGCCTATAGATTTGACATTGGTGCCGTAATTAAGTTAACTGTTAAACAACTCCTATAGATTAAACTTCCACTTATACTTTGTACTAACTTAAAATTACTTTACAAATGTCTTGTTAAGCTAGGCACTATACGAGAGAAACGTCTTATAATAGACATTATATGTCTTCGTCAGTTATACGAGCGTAGAGAGATTACGGAAGTTAAGTGGATTAATGGTAATAGCAACCCTACTAACTTAATAACTAAGAGTAAGGCATCTGCGGCCCTTAAGAAGTTAATTAATACCAATTACTTAGAACTGCAGACTATGGAGTAGGTTAAATAAATGAACTTAGATTTGGCTTAGCATTATAATAGTACTAGGGCACGCCACCTGCTATATTCTATAGACCCTAAATTTAACCAGCCAATTAGGATTTTCCATCCCCAAAATAGAAAATCGCTATTGGCTTACTTACTACTAGCACCTTAGCGGCCCTCGCGATATGTCTACCTGCTACCCCTAACAATTCTCCTTCTTCTCCTCAGCTTAGTATCTTTATTAGATAGCAATTGTTATGGGACACCCCCGTGACACCTTATACACGTCCACCTGTTTCTACCAACTCAGCAATTAGAGACTGACCGTGAGCGGCAATCTGACGGCAATCTATAGCATTCTGCTATATTCTGCCAAGTCTACTAAATCCTACTAAGTTCTGCTAGGACTATTACCTAAATCCTATTCTGCTCCGTGTATATATTAACTAAGCAACTAAGTTAATAATATATACCTTTTCTTCCCGTTTTCTTACCTTGTGTGAGCTATTACAGGTATTATATAATAAGGATAGGATTGAAGGAGAAGCTACTGTATATTATAGACAGAAGAGCCAGTTATTGCGTATACGCTATAAATAATGGGAATGGTACGATTTGGTTTCCTTTAGAGTTGCTCTAGTGTTGGTAGATATTCGTTTTATATATTACGTACATAGAGCACATAATCTACGCGAGACGCGTATATATATTATCAAGACGTGTAGATAGAACGACAAGAATCCAACTACATACCGTACTGCACGTATATTACGTCTATTGCACTGTGTTAAAGCATACCAACATTAAGGTTAACACCTAAATTTATAAGTTAAATGGCAAGATTAGCAGTTTAAAGCGTTAATAGATAGTAAAGTAATAAGAAATCACATATTACTAAAAGCAGTAGAAAGGATAGGGTTACTACACAGATAGAAGGAACACCCATATCCACTTATAATAATTTTAGGAGATTAAATAGCCTACAGAGGAGGTATTATTAATCTTAAAATAGGACCTATTTAGTTAACTATTAAAGGGAGATAGGTTAAGATATCTTTTAATATCCTACCGTTGGGATAGGACGAGGCGATATTAGGAATACCTTAGTTATAGAAGTACAATCCAAAGATCGATTGGGTTACAGGTTAGGTCGATATTAAAAATACTTAATAATATAAAATGCGACAGCAAACTAAGTTAGTATAGTACCAAGTTGGAGCAATATATAAAGAGACTAAATAAGGCTTAAGTTATGTACCAAAGAGATACCACAAGTATGGAAAAAAGTTATAGTCACTAGAAAGCGAACAGCTATTAGAATATGCAGCATAGGACTATAAAATAGAATTGGAAGAGGAAATAAGTCTAAAGTTCTTTCTAATCTATAAGCTTACTAAAACAGAGTTAGTAGCGCTTAAGGAGTTTATCTAGGAAAACTTATGAAAGGGATATATTAGACTATTATAGTTATTAGTAAAATATCCAGTATTATTTATCCTAAAGAAAAACGGAAAACTCAGAATGTGCATAGACTATAGATAGTTAAATAGTATTACTAGAAAGGATAGGTATCCTTTACCCTTAATTAGCAAAATCTAAGACAGGATAGGCAACGTAAAAATCTTTATAAAGATAGATCTAAGGTGGGCGTACTATTAGATTAGGATTAAGGAAGGCAACAAATAGAAGGCAGCCTTTAGGTCAAAGGAAGGACTATATAAACTATTAGTTATGCAATTTAGGCTTATAAACGCACTAGTAACGTTCTAAAAGCAAATTAATAGTATATTAAGAAAACACCTAGATAAGTTTATTATGGTATACCTTAACAATATTATTATCTACTTAATAAGTAAGGAAGAACATAGAGAACACGTTAAATAGGTTTTAAAGAGACTATAGGAAGAACAGATACTAGTAGTAATTAAGAAATGCAAGTTCTTTATAAGGAAAACCAATTTTATAGGATTTATTATTAAACTAGGAAAAATTAGTATAGACCTAAAGAAAGTTAAAGCTATAGTAAGTTAGCAAGAACTAGAGAATGTTACGCAGTTAAGGTTGTTTTTAGGGTTTTATAACTACTATAGGAGGTTTATAGCACAATAGTTAAAAAGTATTAAGCCGTTCACAAGGCTAACAAAGAAGGAGGAACTGTGGGTTTAGGGTAATAAGTAGAAGAAGCTATTCCAGAAACTTAAAGAGTTGTTTACTAAAGAGCTAGTTTTTAAGATCTATTAACCAAAGTTAAAAACAGTTGTTAAGACAGATATATTAGACTTTGCACTAGGAGTATACTTGCTATAAAAGCACTAGAACGCATAGCATCCAGTAGCATATTATAGTTAAAAAATAACACCACTAGAGTTAAACTACAATATCTACAACAAGGAGTTGTTAGGTATAGTTATAGCACTTAAGAAATAAAGAGCATTCTTACAAAGCACAGAGAAACCATTTATAGTTAAAACGGACTATAAGAACCTTACAGGATTTCTAACAACAAAGGAACTCAACCAAAGATAGGTTAGATAGGCGGAAATACTTATAGAATACCATTTTAAAATTCAGCATACCAAGGGTACAGAAAATGCACGAGCAGACGCTCTAAGTAGAAAGGCTGAACTATAAAGTAACAAAAAGCCATTAGGAGCTTTATTGCGAAAGGATTAAAACGGATTAATTAGGTATAATTATCTAAAGATCGCAGTAACTAAAGAAAGTTAAATCCATAAATTACTAGAAAGTAATTAGATACAGAAGATCTAAGAAGCATAGGTAGAGGATCTAGACTTAGAGCAATATAAAAACAGAGAAGCAACGTATATACCTAAGTCTATTGCAGAAGAATTTGTTAAGGAATTCTATAAGGGAATAATATAAGGACACAACGGGTCTATAGGACTAGTATTAAGACTATAAAAGGAGTATATTATTTAAGGAATCTAGGGATTAGCAAGATAAGTTATAAAAAAATATCTAGATTGCTAAAGAAACAAACCAATAAGGTATAAGCTGTATAGAGGGCTATAACCTATTAAGACACCAGGAAGACCATAGGAGGTTATATTATAGGACTTTATTATTAAGTTACCAAAGTCAAGAGATCCTATTACAGGACAAGATTATAACGCGATTTTAGTAATAGTGGACAAGCTAACAAAGTAGGGATACTTTATAGCATACACTAAAGAGATATCAGCAGAAGACGTCGCTAGAGTCTATATAAAGGAAGTATTCGCAAGATACGGAGCACTAGACAAAATTATATTAGACAGAGATCCAAGATTTATAGCAGCGTTTTAAGAGGTATTTCTAGCAGAATAGGGGGTTTGCGCAGCAACCTCTATAGCGTATTATCCGCAAACGGATAGATAAACGGAAAGACTAAACTAGACACTAGAACAGTATTTAAGGCATTATATTAATCACGCATAGAACAATTGGGTATCATTATTACTAGTTATATAGTTTATATACAATACAACACCACAAGAAGGAATGGGGACATTACTATTTAAGGCGAATTACGGGTATAAACTAAGAACGTTATTATTGCCATATTAAGCGAAGAAAACGAGTAGCATAGCTAAATAAAGAATAGAGACGTTAATAAATCTTTATGCAAACCTTATAGAAACAGCCAAGCTAGTATAGCAAAGGATGAAAAAGTACTATAATACTAAGAGATCTGAGGGACCAGATCTTAAGAAGGGAGATAAAGTGTAGCTACTATATAAAAATTTTAAGAGTTGACGACCAAGTAAGAAGTTAGACTATATTAGACTAGGACCTTTTAAAGTTAAGTAAAGAATTTTATTGGTTATGTATAAGTTAAATCTACTAGCTAAAATAAAAATCTATCCTATATAGCATGTCGCGATGCTAGAACCAGCATACGGAGATATTAAGCTACCAGTTTACAAGGCAGACATATATAGAGGACAAGAAGAAGACAAATAGTAAGTTTCAAAGATTATTAGTTATAAGGACGTAGATAACAAAACGTAGTATAAAATAAAATAGATAGGCTATAGTAAGACTACCTAAAAACCACTAAGCAACCTAGAGAACGCTATAGGAAAGGTATAAGAGTATCAGAAAAGAGTAGGTCAGGTAGCATTAATAAAAAAGGATCGCCAAAAAATAAGTCGCCTAAAGGGGACCTAAGAGGAGCAATTACCAAGCTACTTAGAGTTGTTTCCCTTACAAAAAGAGAGCTAGTCCTTTTATTACCTAGCTTAGATAAACCCTGTTAAACTAGCTTTTACTCCTTAGAACAAACCTTCTTATATATATATTTAAGATGTTAAAGACAAGTATAAGCCAGATATTAAGCTTTAAGGACATGTATGGACTCTTCTAAGACATATTAAACCTCAAGTAGCGCAGAGGCTAGTTTACCGTTAAGTTTCTTAGCAGTAGATTAAACATAAGACCCTATAATAAGTTACTTAGAGAACCTAAAGACTGTTAAGAGTTATAGGACGCGCACACTTAGTGTTAAAGATAGAGCGGACGTTGCAGGACAATTAAACGTTTGCTTTAGTGCACTCCAAATAAGAGGATAGTTATTAAGACAAAGGGCTTGCTAGCGCGATATAGACTAACCCCTCTTTTACGCAGTAAGAGTATAGAGACGGCATTATCTTACCCAGAAACAAGATTGCAGCAATAGTACAAGACCGGCAAGCTGTAGAAGAAGAAGAAGATACTTTAGGCATAATAAGTAAAGATATCAACTAGACTAATTAAACGGACATTACACCTCTAGTAGACAACTTGGAGATGTTAGAAATCTTCAAGGACAAAGATAAAGAGGAGGGAGATAGTGTTACAAATAGCTTAAGTACGATATTACGACTACTTGGAGAAGAGCTGGAGAAAGCTAGTTGGTTAATATAGGTACGGTCCAAGATAGATCCGGTGGAACTATGTAACGAGGAATAGTAGCTGAGGTTATATAATATAATCTATATAATCTATGTAATCTATATAATCTATAATAGAGCAGACAGAGTATATATACCTTATAGAGCGAAGGGATTTCTTAGGCGTATGGTTATGTATTTAAAGGACCATAGTCCCTACCCAGATAGTTCTCTCTTTGTAGTAAATCTTAGAATACAATTGGAGTTAATCTATTGGGCAACCACTCCACTAGTTGTTATTATGTTATTAACACTGTTCTTACCTATATACCCAGCCCAATAATAGGACCCACCGTAGTTCCTGCTACAAGGTTCTGTTACACGCTCTATATTGGGCTTTATATTTATATTAAACAAAGGACCAATTTTATAGAAATTAAAGCTATAAGCTACCATTTTACTATTAATATATTAATTAGAGTATATAGCTCTAATAGCTGCAGTAAAAGAGGCTATATGGCTTTAACTTTTACTTACTAAACTAGGTGTACTAGACTAGAGTAAATAGTTTGCTAGGATCTTAATTAAAACCAATAACTAAGCTATAAAAGTGTTGGCTAAAAATCCAGTTTAATATAATTAAACGAAGCACATCAACATCTAGTTTTACTATGTAAGAGATAAGATAAATAGTAACAGGATTAACCTTATATATATTACTTTAATTAATATAGCAGCCGACAGCCTTACTAAGCCTCTTATAGGTCCTTAGTTCTACGCCTTCCTTAAATACCTTTAGATAGTATAGAGACTTAATTAACCACACTAGGTCTTAATAGGAAATTAGTACACAATTAGTAGATCCTTAGAGAGTGCGCTAAATAATGCCTTAAGGCCTTAAAACAAGTGACAGAACTTAACCTTAATCTACTAACCTACCACTTAAACCTACTACCCGAATCTAACAGCCACAACATTAGGGAGGGCTTATACTGGTAGGAAGGATGGACATACTTTAGGAGAGATATAGGGTAAGGCTATAGGGCCTCTAGAGCTCTATAGGCAATATAGAACACCTATGGGGAGGTGCTGCCAAAAATTCTAAAAGACGTTTTATGGAGCAGGCGCTGTCTCTAGACGTTAGGGAGGGCGTAACTCCTTATTAGATACTTATTCTACCTTAGAGGAGCTTTAGTAACCCTTATTAAGCAATCCTACACCCCTATATACAGTGTATATAGTGGTATTATTGACTAAGCTTGAGGGAGGGTGTTGGAAAACAAGCCCGCAACGATATTACGTGATGAGACTTGGGGAGAACCTCTTGGCAGGAATCTGACCAATTAGAGAACTTCGACCGCCGGTCGAAGTTCCTTGAAATCTCTTCAACCACCTATATAGAAAATAAGCAATATAATGAGATTTAGCCCCATAACCTCAATCCAACAGAAGCTTGCGGCTAGTAATATGCTAATGAAGCAACTCATGGATGATGCAGGAATCAAGTATTCCCATGGGTCAAATGCTGGATTCTTCTTTTGGATCGACCTTTCGCCATGGCTAAAGGAAGAAGACGGAAAGGATGGGTGGGAAAGGGAGGGGGTACTGATGAAAAAACTATTGAATAACAAGGTTTTTATTTTGAATGGTGGCAGTCAGGCCGCAGAAGAGCCGGGCTTCTTCCGAGTGGTATTTTCGCATGAGAGGACGCTTCGAGAAGGATTCGGGAGGTTATTGAAAACGTTGAAAGAGTAAGGATAGGCATGGCAGGCGAGGATCTAACATCACATATCCTGCGAGGCATACACTCGAATTTTGGTCTGCTCGTCATGCCTTCATGGATGATTTTGTGTTCAGTTTCGAAGTACTTCAGGTGCTCACGCGGCCGATAGATCAAATTAAACCTGTACGTACCAAAAAATAGAAACCGCCAACTAATTGAAATTCCTGTAATTACTAAGTAAAACAACTAACAAAGATCCTTGAAACACCATAGGTATTCGTAGATATCGGTTAATAGTATTTAGGTTCTGTTAATTAGGCACCAAATTCATAACGAATAATCGCGAAACGTTTTGGATAATGCCGAGAGGTGCGGACTGAAGTCGGAGGCACTTTCTCGAAGCATGGTCTGTGCGTCGTGTGACCGGCGCGCCGAACGGATCGGTGACTTTCCTACCTTTACCATCGCAGGTCTTCAACAACGTCGCACCACTCCTTCACCCGCAAGAAGCGGTCATCACAACACTTTCTCACTGCGAATTCTTGTCTGTCTACTTATAATATTTCTTTCCTTTCTGGTTGTCTATATTTCACTGCGCGCGGCATCGTCCGCCACCCGATAATAATGGCATTTCAAGCACCGGTCAGAGTTCAGGTTAGCATCGCAACGCCTCATTATCTAGTCCGGAAAACTGTAAGCTAACCTGGCAATTGATAGGGTATTGCATCTGCTACAACTGAACTATGGCCATCGATGTCTGCTGTCCTTCAAGTCCCGTGGCGAACCCTTAAGCGTCAGGCCCTTTCCCCCATTCCTGCAAAGCAAGAGAGCCAAACAGCGATAGAGAATACGCCTAAGTCTGCGCAACCACCACAAACACAGGTATGACGGATATTGGTATGGATAATCGAATAGTAGCTCACATTGACTAGGGATGCTCGACACTGATGTTACCGGAATGTCTCGAGCCGGTTTCAATGTCGGCTCTGTGGTTTCGACCTTCTGCGGAAGTATTGAAGGCACAACCTCTGGTTTCTGGGATACTTTCATCAGGTATGTCAATCTCCTACGGTCTTCGCGGCCGTTTTGGCAATGCCATCGTACGACGACTGATTTCTTTGTAGTTCCTAAAAATGCTCTCCGTCTCTGCAACCCTCTGGCTCGTACACTTCCTCCCATGGCCAGAATGTCTAGGCAATACTCTACTCTTTCAAAACTTGGCCCTTACCTCGGGCCTATACCAAGACCGGGTAATCTCGGCATAGGACTAACGCAACAGCGAACGCTTTTCGGCACAACTTCATCACGTAATCTCCTAGCTCATATGGAAATGACTGCAAACAACAATCCGCAGAGCGCCACAGCTCAGAACGCCTTTTACTCCGCACTGCTACGAGCCAACATGCCAGAAATTGTGGTTGAGCGATATCAGACTGGTCGGTTCGCAACCAACCCAGCATGCGAATCCATGTATATCAAGGCATTGGAGAGGGTCGGTCAAATTGAAAAGGCCTCAGCTATCCAGGCAACAAAAGACCAAATTGGTCATAATAGCACTCTCAGTAATGAACAAATGCAAGCTATTGGCCAAGCGGTCGGTGCCCGCGTTCGAGGAGGTACCCTTTCAGTGGCCCGCAGTGGATCTGGTGGTAAAGAGAGCCCACTCTACGTCGTCGTCGAAGAATCTACCGGAAGCACCATCTTCAAGTGGTTCAAATTTGTTCTCTATTTCGGCCTCATCACTTACCTTTCGCTTATCGTCGTCACCCTTATTATCGAAGCAAGCGGCATGTTGAAGAAAGTTGGAGGTACACAGAATACTGAGGCAAGACCGGAACTTCAGACAACACGCTTCAGTGACGTTCATGGATGCGACGAAGCCAAGGAAGAACTTCAAGAATTGGTCGAATTCCTCAAGAACCCCGACAAATTCTCGACTCTTGGTGGAAAGCTTCCAAAAGGTGTTCTCCTGGTTGGACCTCCCGGAACTGGAAAGACCCTCCTCGCTCGTGCCGTTGCTGGCGAAGCTGGCGTACCTTTCTTCTACATGTCTGGATCTGAATTCGATGAAGTTTACGTCGGTGTTGGAGCCAAGCGTGTTCGTGAACTCTTCAATGCTGCTCGAGCCAAAGCACCTGCAATCGTATTCATTGACGAGCTTGATGCGATAGGTGGAAAGCGTAATGAACGGGACGCTGCCTATGTCAAGCAAACTTTGAATCAGCTCCTCACCGACCTAGACGGTTTCGATCAGAACTCTGGTGTCATATTTCTTGCCGCAACCAATTTCCCTCAACTTCTAGACAAGGCCCTAACGAGACCGGGTCGATTTGATCGTAACATCGTGGTCCCTCTTCCTGACGTTAGAGGGCGTGTCGCCATTCTCAAGCATCATATGAGAAATATTCAACTTGGTACTGATGTTGATGCGGCTCTAATCGCACGGGGTACACCAGGTTTTTCTGGGGCAGAATTAGAAAATATCGTCAATCAAGCCGCTGTACACGCTTCAAAGAACAAAGCAAAGAAAGTCACCATGCATGATTTCGAATGGGCTAAGGATAAGGTCTTAATGGGCGCTGAAAGACGAAGTGCGGTCATCCAGGAAAAGGACAAGATTATGACTGCGTACCACGAGGGCGGCCACGCGTTAGTAGCCATGTACACCCAAGGCTCCGACCCACTGTACAAGGCGACAATTATGCCTAGAGGCCACGCGCTCGGAATCACCTTCCAGCTACCCGAAATGGATAAAGTCAGCGTTGCTAAAAAGGAGTATCTAGCAAGGATCGATGTGTGCATGGGTGGCAAAGTGGCTGAAGAACTAGTCTATGGTCCAGATGATACTACTGGCGGCGCGTCATCCGATATCCAAACCGCAACTGCCATAGCATATTCGATGGTTACGCAGATGGGCATGTCAGATATACTCGGAAATGTCGACCTCCATTCAGATTATGCTCGGTTATCCTCTGAGACCAAACAGCTTATCGAGATAGAGGTCCGCCGGATCATTGAGGACGGCCGACAGAGGGCTAGAGCGCTGCTAATATCTAAAAGGCATGAGCTAGATTTACTAGCGAAAGCATTGGTAGAGTATGAAAGTCTAGGAAAAGAAGAAATGGAAAAGGTTGTGAAAGGAGAAAAGCTTCCGGATCGCTTACATTCCATGCCTGGTGTTCCCATAAAGTTACCAGAAATGGTACTACCTGGGGCTATTAAACCTCCAGGAGGTGAGGAAGGAGATCCTGGCGCAGGCGTGCCTGGACAAGAAGGGCCAGGAGCATATTCTGCGAGCGGTTGAGTTGGGCACATCTTAGCCAGTCCACCACCAAATTGGAATGTAGGGATATTTAGGATTTTGGGGAGAGAAGGCGAACGGTTTCGGTTTAAGCTGTACTTGCATCAAGCCAATTGCGCTTTATATGGCGTTTTCTAGCGTATTGCTAGCCAGGTGAGGTAGGGAAGTTTAGTCTTTCTCCTACTTCATACCCATCTCTCCTCCTCAAATGATGAGGATGACTGACTGAATAACGATCGAAATCACCTTTCCTTGTGTCTGTATCCTATGTTGTGTCATGTGAGTTATTGATGAGAGCATTTGGGAATGCATTTGGCCACGCTAGTGTAGCAAAAAATCGCATTCTAGGTCTATCAAATATCCTGTTCTCTAAAATTCCTTCTTTGATCACACTGCTTATGTTTTCCGCTTCTGCTTATCAAATGCAGCTGCCTGACGTAGATCGGCAGAACATGTGGCGTCACTCCTAAATGAGCAGTGATGATGTTGTTCCCCTTCCTCCACCACTTCGTTCTCTCTATTTCTCTCCTGCTTCCGAAACTCCGTTAAACTCACACAGGTCAACCAAATGGCAAGAGGTGAACTGAGCAAGCACCAACGCCGAGTTAGACAAGCAATAAGAGCAAATCTGACTGCCGCTGCGGAGCTAACGGATCCGTCTGAGCACAGCCCAGGCGTCACAGTAGTTTGCTGAACTCGAGCAAGTCAGGGAATTGCAAACAAAGCGCAAACAAGTAGGGAAGGTGCTAAAACCCTTGAACAAGAAAGGATCGGCTTTAGAGAGGACATTAGATATACACAAAGGGCTTCTTGTTGAGCAAGTGAATTGGATTGAGTGATTGAGTGATGTCGAGGTTACAAAGCCCGCACTAATTAAATCATAGAGTGGCCAAAGGAGCAGAAACGATTCACAGCAATCGACTTTCACAACGGAGACGTACGCTAAAAACCAATCTACTCATCCAACCTCGACCGCTGCCTATGAGGTCTTGCAGCGATGCTAGCCCTTCACGCACTAGGGGCTCACTGATATTCAAACTGGGAGCAGCCTACTCGCCGAAACCAACTACGAGTGACAGGGCGGGACACAGCCGTACGAATACCATAGCCGGTATCAGCTTATCCACGACGAGCGGAGGGCAGGCTCAACATTTTACTTACCCACCTACTACCTCATACCCGCAGCAGATTTTCACGGTCAGAAATGAAGTCTTTCAGTACGTCCAGAACACCTTTGGCCAGCCTTTGTTCGGACAGCCTTCATTCAGCCAACTTACGTACTATCAACCCTTTTCCGGTCAACCTTCATTCGGTCATCCTCCGTTCAGCCAGCCTCCTATAGAGTTTCAGTTCTCCCAAACCACCCTGCCTATAGGATCCATTCCTACCTACATTCCGCTGCAGTCCTCCTTCATCCCCACTACCCTCACCACGCCCGCACTCAGAGTGATTATCAGCATCAACCCCCCCCCCAAACGGAGTCCTTTCCATCAGTCCCTCGGGCCGAAAGAGCTGCCCACCTGCTATGGTTAGCACAGGTAAGTAGGTGTGAACACAGACATGTGATTCTGTTCGACGGAGGGAGCATAGATCTTTCCTTGAGGGAGCGGCAAGGCTTCCATACACGAATAACAGTACAGTAAAAACTGCTTAGTACGATACGGGTTGTACGGCCAAGCGTATCGTTATACCAATGGTATCGTTATATATAAAGTCACGTGTTGGGTTAATAAGCAGGAAAAAGGAGGCTAATACGTTATAAAGTGTCCGAAAAGGGTATAGGGTATCTACTTTACGGGTTAAATAGCTTCCCTCCCATACAAAATTTCTTCTGGTTATACCGATTTTGGTGGCAGGAACTTAACGATATCGTTAAAAGTCAGTTTATCGTAAAATACACCAAAAAAAAATTTGATTAAGAGATGTAGATCGTAATACAGAGTATATCGTTATAACCAAATATCGTACTAAAGAGTTTTTGTCGGGAATTAGGCAAGCGGTCATCACGTGACGCCGCGGCACTAGCGTGGCGAGGAGTCTTAAGCTCCTCGCCCTTCCTTATTCCAACAGAATAAAGCTATTAACCAACATCACTATAACCTACTCGAGTAGTCGTTATTAGTGAGTTACCCTATGTAACCAACACTAATCAGTAGTTAAACACACAGTCAACCATAAAGCAGCTAGGTTATTGACAGAAGAGACAGTCTTATATAGGGGTTCCCGGCGATACTATACTACCTTAGGCTTGCGGAAAACTAGTAATAGAAGTGTTACTAAGTACTAGGAGATACTAAGTTACGTCTATCACGCAGAACAATCACGTTTATAAAGATTTGGTTGAGTACTTTAGGTTAGAAGTGTTACTAAACCTAGGGTCCCAAGTTAACGTCCGAAATATGTCAACTACGCCTCAAATTGCCTACCTTTTAACAGCAAACCTACAAGATCCTACAAAGCCAAAAATCCTACCTACCTTTAATATACGACACCCCGTTAATTCTACTTCTATTATAGCGTTGACCTACCCAAAAAAGTACGAGAATAACATTAACCTAGAGACATGGGATAAAGACATTAACCCTATAAACGCCAAGCAATAGGACCTAAACGGATTCTTACTATACTGTATAGCACAATACACAGATAGCGAATACAACGATACTATGCTATGGTATTGCATAAAGAAGGACTTTGTTAGATAAATAAAGGAAATATAGGCCCTCGCGAAAAAGAATATCGTATAAGACTTCCGTAACTTCCTTTGGGAGAACGGAGTATTTGTCCCTATAGATAGAGACACTATTAGAGACAATATTTAGGAGCAAGTTATTAACATAAAAGAAGAGCACAAATGGACTCTATAAGAGATTAAGCACTAACTACGTAATATAAAGAAGCTTAACTTACAATGGAATTCAAATAATATACTAATAGAGATATGTTCTAATTCCATTACTCTAGGTATAAGTTCTTACGTGCTGTACCCATCGCTCCTACTAATTTAACCCGTAACTTTAACTACTGCCCCCTAAGAGCAAGCGCAAGACCCCCTTACTTCGCGATTTAATAACCTTTAAACTCCGCTATAGGAAGATTAGGTACTACGCCATGTTCTATTAAGCTCTATATCTCTACTATAGCCTATAAAGCAATCCCTACCTTAATCTCTAATACAATTTCAACGTGGCCTAATACCGCTTAGAGGCACCTTAAAAATGCTTACAGAGCTTACGAAACTCTATTTGGACCAGAAGAAGAGGTTTAGCGGGGAACTATATAATATCCTTAATTTAAAGCTGCGCATCTTCTATAACTATTGCTAGAAGGTTGGACTGGAACCTAACCAATATCATAACGCTTATTCCGTTATGCTTAAGGGCCGCGCCAGTACCTTCTATTATAATCGTTTAGTAGGAAAAGGATATAATTTCAACCAAATAATATATAAGACAAGATGCTACTTTAAAACAGAAGAGAATAAGCAGCAGTATATATTAGAGTGGAGAGAGACTACCTTCCTAAAAATTATTGCTATAAACCCAGATGCCTCTCAACTTAATTATCTTTAAAAGCTCTTTAATCGACTTTAGATAATTTAGTGTGGTTTATCCAAATTATATTAAAAGGACTTCAGCCTACACAATTAAGTTATTAGCATATACTAAGGTATTAAAGAATATAACCTTGCCCTCTTTAATCCTATAAATACTTATAAAGGAATATATGCTTAATTAAGATCCTCTATTAGCACCGCTTTGCGCTCTTAAGAAGTATAGCAATTTAACACCTAACCCTAACCTACTTTAATTAACCCAACTGACTAATATAATTATAACTAGACTGATTAAATATATAGTGGCTAGGGTAGGGGATATAGCAGAGGGTATAATTAATATCAACTATAAAGCAACCGTGGAGGTCCTTATGGAGGTTTATCTTAAAACAATTAACAGAAGAAATGCTATATTTATAAGAAGCCAAATTGCTAGTCAACTAGGCACCCTCTTAATAGACAAAAGAAGGTATATAATAAGTTTCGCCAGAGCGCATAAAACGTTAGAAATTATAAGGTTACTATAGCCTACTTCTAAAGCTTCCTGGTTTAATATAAAGGCGAAGAAGATCTTAAGGGTAAGGTTAATAAGGCCAAACAGCTTCTTATAGATATAGAAATTAAGGACTACTCTCCCAACTAATACTTTACTAAGTATGGTGAGGTAGATGGTATATAAACTATTACTGTTCTTAATAACCAATCTACGCTCTATGCTATCACGAAGTTAGATATCTTTAATAAGCCAAAGGAGAGTTCTATATTCTCCTTTAACGACAGATACTCGGCGAACGTCTTCTATGGTATTATGCCAGATACTAGAGCCGTAGGAGTATCTACAGTAGGAGAACTTTAAGTTTAAGCTCTTCAGCAGCTTAATAGCTCTATTTAGATTAACTAATTAATAGCAGGCCAATATACAATTTGTTTTAGCAAGGGTACTACAATCTCTCTTAGCACAATTAAGGTCAAAACCCCCTTAGGGTATATCACTTTCTACGTTATTCCCGCGAACACCCTATTTCTATTTTGCATTGAAGATATAGATAAATTAGGCGTCAAACTTAATAACCTTAAGAATATGCTCGTTCAGGGAGATAATTGGGTGCCTGTTATACGCAAATAGGGTCACCCCTAGTTACTCCTTTATTAACTAGAAAAGAGCGTTGCTTAAAGCCACTTAACTAAGTTAGAGCTACATCAACTACACTGTTGTTTTGGCTACCTATCCGTTTACTAATTGCTTAGGGTTCTTCAGTAAGCAGGCTATAAAGTTAAGGTTAAGGCAATTAAGTATCTTATAAAGTACTACTATTACTACCAAATAAACCAGAAGTCCCCTAGCCGATTTAAGTTTACCCTTAAAGATAACTACAACTTTAACTTCTGTATTATCATTAATATTATATATCTTAGCGGCAAGCTAGTACTCTAAGTTGTTAACCTTTTAACCTCCTTCTAAGCCGCACGTTTTCTAAAGGATATATTAGCTAGAAACGTATAGGATACTCTTTAATTATACTAGATTGATATCTACCTAGGACCCCCTAATTAAGTTATTTATAATATAGGAAGGAACTTCTTATCTACAGAGTTTCGGTAATAGGTAAAGGCAATGGAAATTAAGGTTAAGGAAGTCCCTATTAAGGCATATAATAGTGTTGGAAAAGTAGAATAATATTACACGCTATTATAATAAGCATATAAGATTATTTCTTTAGAATTAGAGGGCGCTAGTAAAGAGCTTATCTTATAGATAGCTATTAAGGCTGTTAATAATTCCGCTAGCCTAAATAGGCTTGTACCTATATTACTAGTCTTTAGCGCCTACCCTTAAATAACTAACGATTCTCCACTATCCCTATCCGTTACGTAATGAGCGGAGGCTATTCGCAAAGCAATAAAAGAGGTACGATATCTCTACGCCACACGCCAGGTCAACAACGCACTAGGAATAAGAAATGGCCTAAATACCTTAACTACGCTTAATCTGCCACTCCAATCTAAGGTACGCGTATGGCGTAAAAAGGGAGGATGGTTAGGCCCACATAAACTTATTACAATTAATAGTTAGACTTACACTCTTTAGATACCCTATAGACCTACTTAATTCTACTTAACTGTTATTAAGCCCTATTATAGAAAAAACAGTTCTAAGCCTTTATAGAATGCCCTAGAGAATACCCTAAAGGAGAACTATGATTAACGTACTCTAAAAGGCGACTATAATTCTAATGCAATTATAGTAGATGTGCCGCAACTATAACGCGGTAGAGGTCGCCTAAAGGGATTATAAAATTGCCAACACCTTATTAATTTTAAAGAGCAATTTATTACTACTATTAAGAGTAGAGACAAGTTATTAATGGCCTTTATAATAGCTAAAGAGAAGGCTAACTTTAAGCTCGCAAAACAGCTCTAAAAGGAAGGCCGTATTATAACTCTAGGAGCTCCTTTCCAAGCATCTAACAAGTAGGAGATTAACGGTCTTATTATAAGAGAAGTCTTTAAATTTAAGAAGTATAACCCTACTAAGTTTAATAGAGTTCGCATCTTTAAGTTAAGAATAGTTAATAAGATTAAGGGCAAAGCTACCAACACCCTATTTAAGAAGTTAAGACTGGTCATTTAAGGTTATAACAATAATAGTAAGAAAGTAATTCTTACACAATCCCCTATAATTTAATAAGCTAGTTAGTAAATTATTATTACACTAGCTCCCTCCTTAATAAAAAATAGAATAGCGGTTTATTTGTAAGATATTACTTAGGCCTATACCTAATTAGAGACACACCTTTAGCGCTTAATACTAGTATACCTTCTAGAGCAAATTCGCTACTAATATCCCAAAAATATAATCATGGTTGTACTTAAGCCATTATATAGAATCGCAGAGGCAGGAACTTATTGGTGGGCTACTTATAGCAAGTACTATAAAAAGAAGCTCTTAATAACTACTTCTATATTTAATCCCTGCTTCCTTATCACAACTATGGGAACTCCATTCAGAATTATTGGCATGTAAACTAATAATACAATTATTTTAGGAGACGACCAATTCTTAGCTCTTAAAGAAGATAAGCTAGTAAAGGTAAATCTCATAGCAAAGCTAAAAGAAAAGCTTAATTTAACAATACTATTACTTTTTAATGGATGCATCCTCTCCCTAAACAAGGATTCTATTGCTTTGCGCCAGAAAGATTAAGGCAAGAAGATTAATGTTATTAATATTAATTCTCCAAAGCAAGGATATATAGAGCAACGCGCTTGCGGAGCTTATATTACTTCTATCTATTAACCCAAGGCTTTATTTAATCTCTCTGTTGCTACTTAATACTAGGAACCAACTAAGGATAACATCCTTGCTCTAAATAAGCGTCTTTCCTGGTAAATGAACTATCTTGATTAGGGACTACTTTACGTGCCTATTAATCTTCCTACCGCTAAGCTCTTTGTATTTATTAATAGATCTGTCGGAACACATGACCTAAGGCTAATATCACGTAATGTCGTAATTGTAGTCTTAATAGGTTGTATGATGATTCTCGCAGAGGATCGTAAGGATCGCGGTGCCTAAGTAGGGGGTTGATTAGTCACTATAAGGATAACTAATCAAAGACACGACAACGACACGTCAACGACACGTAACCACGTAACTTCTGTCCATATATTCCGACAAGATCATTTATAAATAATAAAGATTTTAGCTCCTAGCTAGGATATAAAATTATTATTGCAAACAAATCTACTAGAGAGAATGACTTCACAATCTACAGCAATTTTATCTATTAGAGCTTAACTAAGAGTAAGCGCGTTACCTAAAGCGTTCTAGCATCAGAGATATATAGAATAGTTGGCGGAGTTAATATAGCAATTGCAATTAGAACTACCCTAAAGATAATTATAGATTAACTCAAACTCCCTATTATCCCTACAATTATATACACCGACTTATATTCCCTCTATGAGTGTTTAGTTAAGCTTAGTACCACAAAGGAGAAGCGTTTTATAATTAATATTATAGCACTTTGGCAATCCTATAAGTATTAAAAACTCTTTAAGATCTAGTAGATTAATAGCCAAAACAACCCAGTAGATGCGATAACAAAGGCAAACCTAAATAAGGCACTAGAGACGTTCGTTAACACAAATACTATGCGTGTACAAGTTAAAGGTTAGGTTAAAAGGGAGTAGGAGATATAGCAATTTAAGAGCAGCCAATTAGGATTTTCCATACCTGGCACAAAAAATCGCTATTGGCTTGCTTATAATTAGCGCCTTGGCGGCCCTAATACGATATCCACCCGTGACTCTAAGTAAGAAAGCACCACGTGCTAAGAGGCAAATTTTAGAACAGCGAGACTTATATTACGGTGGCAATAGTAAGTAAGGAGGATTAATATTTATTACGCTAGTCAAGCAGTATTTATATATAGATGGCAACCACAAAAGAAGAGTTGCCAGTGTTGGGAATTAGGTAAGCGGTTGTCACGTGACGCCACGGCACTAGCGTGGCGAGGAGTCTTAAGCTCCTCGCCCTTCCTTATTCTAATAGAATAAAGCTATTAACCAACATCACTGTAACCTACTCAAGTAGTCGTTATTGGTGAGTCACCCTATGTGACCAACAGTTTTTACTATATAAGGTTTTATTTAAGCCTTTAGTAGAGGCACTCTCTATATCTAGCAGACTATTGCCTTTTTTTAGAGGATGCATAAGCTTATTTACTACGATTATTATATATCACCTACGATTCCTATACGCCTAGGTACAATGCCTAGACATTAGTTTCCCAACATTTCCAAAATTACACCAAAACTTACCCTTTTTAACTTTAAAATTTTCCACCACTACACTATAATAAATTATAAAATAATTATAAGTTATTTTTAAAAAAAATAAAGTTATTAAAAAGTTATTTACGCTAGAAGTTAAACAACTTTATTTTTTTTAGGTTTTACTAAGAAATTTCTTAGCGAGAGGGTAGAAAATTAAAGTTGTTTAACTTCCAGCTTAAATAACTTTTTAATTTCTTAAGTTTTTTTTAAAATAACTTTTAATTATTTTTAAAATAGTATTTATTTATACATAGATTAAATTTTATAATTTATTATAGTATAGTGGTGGAGAAAATTAAAGTTAAAAAGGGTGAGTTTTGGTGTGATTTTGGAAATATCGGGAAACTAATGTCCGGGCACTGTATGAAGTGTTCCACCTTGTCATGTTATCCCTTGCACCGATAATATGGTTCTCGGAGTTGTGGCACGTGCGTTTTCGGCGGTCGGCGTTCTGCCAGGAACACCAAATATTAGGATATTTTGGTGTTCCTGGCAGAA
>Ga0307507_10004615_pt1 | contig 24030 bp, 18 predicted proteins | sample 7_EM_MG_FD_207223 | JGI IMG/M metagenome (GOLD analysis project Ga0307507, IMG submission 207223) | Populus trichocarpa ectomycorrhiza microbial communities from riparian zone in the Pacific Northwest, United States - 7_EM | ecosystem: Host-associated > Plants > Roots > Unclassified | place...
AATTGCCTTAAGATTGGCTGGAAATCATCTAGGGTTCTTGTTACCAGAGGAAAATATCTGGTACGAACCAAGTCAGGTCTGAATGTTTTCTTAAGATTTCTAGTGACCCGTTTTGCGAGATTAGACATATCTCTTAATCCGTACATTGAAACGCCCTGAAATTTTATTAGGATATACTAGACACATGAAAACATATTTTTGGTAATTTTTCCGGTAAAATGAAGTTTGGGAACATATTATTTTAGATGGATGGATTTACTAGACAAATCTTGTCAAATCTGCCAAACTAGACCTTTGTGTACTATTTGGGATATATCTAGAGTTACAAGTGGAATGTTTCTACGATTCAAGTTGTTCTAGAAAATAGACATTTTAAGATCTCCAACCATATATGGTAGACCTAGTAATTCATCCAGATGAGAGAGAACGACATGTTTGAAGTCAGAAATAAAAAAATGCAAAAACGTGTAAAAATTGGAGATTCAGACTACATGGAGAAATTTTGGCATGAAGGCTTTATTTTTATTATCCTATTTTACTTATTTATTTATTTTTGAATAAGTAGTTTTAATTTAGGTTTGTTCTGGCCTATTAGACATTATTTAGGGGTTTATTTCATTATTGAACTTATGTTAATTGATTAGTAGTTTAAGCCTATTAGCTTGCAATCCAAAATAGGTCTATTAGGGTTAGTTAGAGAAGACTTTATTATGCTTTTTTAGCTGCAAATTTCAACAACAAGTTGAAGAATAAACGTGATTTTTTCTTTTGTTGACTTGTGGCAAAACAACCTTTATTTGCAAGGACAAAGATCATACACTAACTTATCGAAGATTAATTGGCTTCATTGCGTCATTCACATACTTAGGGTTCTTAGATACAAGGTTATCTCTAGGTCCAAGTTTTTTTTCCAATACTTTTAGTTTTTAGGTATATGGTTACCTCTGGGTAAAGATTTATCAAACCTAATTTTTTACTTTCCAAGTTGTTATCTACTTCATTGGGGGTTGCTTGACCACATGATTAAAATGTTCACATCAAGATCATAAAGTCAATCTTTGGGCTATTGTTAAGCCCAATTCTATACTGAGTTTGTCCGAACATGCAAGTGGGATTGATTCAGTAAACTTTGATTCTTAAGAAGTCCCTTGTAGTTGTGAGTGACACAATTAAGCTTTGGGGTTTAGAAGAGGAAAACATTGTTCAAACACTCATTGCCCATAGATCCAATTGCATTTTTGTTGGCTTTCACCTTTTTGGAGAGTTCTTCGTATCTGGTTCCCTGAACACAAATCTTAAGATATAGGATATCAGAAGGAAGGGCTATATTCACGTTAATTTAATATGCCTTTTAGCCAATTGGTATCTTACACGTGACATTATTATATTCATGTAAATACATATTTATTATTAATAAAGGTTTAATTTGTCTTTAATATTTATATAATATTAGATTAATGAATCTAGAGTAAAAATAAAGTCTATTAGATAAAAATTCTTTGCAAAGGAAATTATAAAGTTCTTATAATTATAAGGTTCATATTGCATCAAAACATTGTTCTTAAAATGTTCATAGTCGATGCTCTCTTAAATACTGGATATTTATTAAAGCCGTAGAGACTGATCCATATTATATTCTTTCCTTTATAAAAGGAAGAAGTTGTTCTCATAAATTGAGGTATAAGAGATACCTAGAACTAATACGTATGTGTTTGTTATAAGATATGTACACTGAACTGATCTGTATGAGAATTCCATATGGAGAGATCACCTATGTCTATGAAAAGGCTCACGTGACAGTTGTGTAAGTGATCCTTAGGCTTGAGATCAGTAAGTTATCTTATATAGAAAATGTTAAGCTTTGATCCTATTACATGTTATCTTAATCGAGGTAACATAAAGGCAAACATTGGATATAACTTGAACTATATGAAGGTACTCGAGTGATCAAGAGATGATTCATCACCCAACGTGAATTAGGAAAATTATTCCATATGTTCTCAAATAGTATTGACTGAGAAATCCTTGGCCATGATGGAATGAGATTTGCAAAGCGTTTCAAATCTTATTCAAATGATCAATGATTATTTTGTAGAGAACAAACATGATTTAACATGATAGACATACTTCATGCTTTAATGTTAAATCAGAACATTATTGATAAAAAGATATTAGTTATATTGAGAAACTGGTTTTTGAAAGGTTAAGTCAAACCACTAATTACTTTTCTAATATTTAGAGGATTATGACACATTGCTAGATGATGCACCTGATCTTCAAATATAAATTAATCAATTGTTGAATTGATAATAAATTAAATTATTTAATTTATTTAATTATAATTATCATTTATATTTGGGTCAACTTATTAGGAACCTAATGGGTCACACACATTAATAACCATTAGTTAGAAATTAAACTGAAATGATTGAATTAAGTATAACTTGATTAAAATATATTATAAAAATTAAGGACTATAATATAATTAATATAGAGATTATATTTCTAGATCTAAAAAAATCAAGTAAGGATTTGATTGAGTTAATTTCTAAAATTGTCTTGAATTAATACATGAATATTATTCAAGAAGCAAATTAACATTTTGCCAATTTATAAGGTGTTTCAGATTTTCTTATAAATAGTAAGCTAAGTCATAGAATAAAGAGTTAGCACTCTAGACATAACATTCTCTTTTTTCTAAACTGAGATTTAGGAGACTTCTCATTAGTGGTTCATGTGAATTATCATTGGAGGTCGAATAATTGAACGACTTGTGGTTTACAACAACCCAACCTTTAAAGAATTATTCAAAACTAAATAATATCATATCTTCAGGTAATAAATCTTCAAACAACTCTAGATCTGTTTAATGAAATCCTAGAAACTCCCAAATAATTTTGTTATATTATTTTTGCTGTGTGTATAACCTTCGGTAACCCAATAATTCACACTTACAAGGGCCACACTCGAGGAGTGAATGAAATCAGATTTACCCCAGATGGTCGTTGGGTTGTATCTGGTGGAGAGGACAATACAGTAATGCTGTGGGGTTTGATTGCTGGAAATCTATTCAAGTACCATGAGGGCCAGATTAAGTGCATAGATTTTCATCCCCTTGAGTTTCTTATTGCAGCAGGTTCTGCTGACAGGAGTGTAAAAATTTGGGACCTTGAAACCTTTGAGCTAATAGGTTCTGCGGGGCTGGAGACAACTGGAGTGTTCTTTGACCTTTAATCCTGATGGCAGGACTCTACTATGTGGATTGCATGAAAGTTTGAATTCTCATGGGAACCAATAAGATGCCATGATGCTGTGGATGTGGGATGATCCAGGTTGTCAGATCTCAATTTTCACGAAGGAAACCTTCTTGGATGCTCATACAATCAGAGCTGTGTAGGAGTGTAGGTAGTAGGTATCTCGCGTATTAAACCGTATGCAATTGGAAATGTTAACTGATTCAACAGTCATTCAGAATCTAAATCTGGTGCAATTGGGAACCAATCAGTCCTGCTTGAGAACAACGCAAAGACTAGCATGGGAAGGTTATATGTTTCACAATATTCTAACGTTTTAGTAAAGGAAACAAAATCTCTTGGAAGGTTGTCAGGTTCTCAAAATTCAGATCCTGTGAAAGAGTCCTTTAAAGAATCAAAGATTTTGCCTTCCACAGGAAGTGTATCTGGTGCTCCTCAAAGAGTGAACTTAAGTACTGGGTTGAAGACGACTATGACCGGTCCTATAACAGTTCCCCGCGCAGCAGCCTCAAAGAGGAGTTCTACGAAGGTCCTTTCAGCTGCTAATGTTCCAGTCTTGAACAAGGCAGATGTCATACCTGTAATTGTCCCCAGAACTAACTCCATGTCGGAGCAAGTAGCTGTCTCCAGAAAAGCAATTGGTATTGCTGCTAGGACAATGCCATTTTCTTTGCAGTCGAAGACAACTGATTTCCGGAAATTTTCAAATAGCAAAGAGGATATGGACCAGCCTACTACCTCTATCCAGTCTTGGACAACAGGTTGCAAGGCTACAGAACTGATCAGTTTATGGATATGAATATTACTCCTGTAGTTAAAGGGAATTCACGGAATATCAACTGCTGAACGAAATATTAGGGATTGTTAAGGTTAATATGCTGTAACTTTATTGTGACACAGCTATTTAACCTAGATTTTAGTTAATTAACTTGTGTTACAAAGAAAGTAATTATAGTTAGATTAAAAGGTAATTAAGATGAACAAGTGTAAAGCTAAGATATGTTTAAAGAGTTTATATTATACTTATTTGAAATACCATTAGTGAATCCTCTAACCTTGATAATTGTTTTATCCTTGTTCGACCTTACATCAATATCACATATCAAAAGTTCTCTTCAACTCCTTTTCATTTGTTATTTATAATTTTATATAGTTCACCTCCCTGTGGTTCGATCTCGGTCTTACTGGGTTATTTATTACTTCGACACTCCTGCACTTGGGATAAGACATCAATCTTTTGATCGTGTCAGCTACCATGGTGGGAGCTGGTTTTGGACAAATAAAGAGTTGTTGGAGAGGGAGGGAGGCTGTTGATGGTGTGCTAATTTTGAGTGAATCAGAAGAGCGGGGAAGCTTTGTCTATAGCTGGGTACGACAATCAATTTTGGTTGAAGAAGATGGCTTCGATAAAAACCTTATGTGTATGGTGGGTTATGGTTATAAGTATGGTGATGTTGTGCTACTGGTTCATGGAGTTATCAAGTGGATTGGGTCTGTCAAGTGGAAGAAGCTAGTGTGGTATGGTGTGGTGTGCGATGGAAGGAATTTATGTTTGTTATTTTGGGATGTGAAATGCAGTTCTAGATTACAGTGATGAGGGGGATCTGGTTAATGGTGAGTAAAATAATGTGTTGGTTGTTGGTATCGAAGGCTTGTTTTGGTAGAGTGTGATTGTAGGCAGGTTTGGTCTGAGGTTAAAGACGAGGTGTTAGGATGAGGATGGCTTAAGTGTGAGTTATTGGTTTTGGCAGTAACCACGGCTAAAAGGAAAAGGGAGATAGGTGTTAATGAGGGAAGGACCATTGGCGTGAACAGGGAGGGGTGAAGTTATTGGGGAGGATAGTGGCGTATGAACAAATAGGTTGGTAATGGTGTTTTTGTTTTTTTTCTTGTGGCCGACGACTTCTCTTTCATTTTTGAAAATGGATTATGATTTTTAGTATGGGTGTGGGTTCTATTTTATGGCTCCCACTCTTCTTTGTGTGTGTGTGTGGCAACTATTTATAGGTAAATTGCTTGGTGACCAAGCAACCCCAAAAACAATTTGTCCCTCAACTTTTTGTTTTCACATTTGGTCTCTTTGTAAATTTTGATTCTTCATATTATTTTATTATTATTTTTTAAAAAGCAACTTCAACATTGACTTAAAAAGTTTGTTAACAACTAAATATGTAGAAAAAGATGCTGCAGTGACATAAAGATGTCAAAAATATTTTTTTTTGTATTTATTGTTTTTTACTATTTTTGTTTTGTTTTTCTCAAAAATACTTCAAAAATTTGGTAAAAAATTAGGTAGCAACAGTGTATATGAAATTAATAATGTTATGAATTATTGAGAATAGATTATGTAATGCTGGATATAATGAAGATGAGATCTAGGATGACTAGATCGAGAATGGGGTTATGAGTTTGGTATGGTTTATGGATAAGAGGTGTGATTGATTTTGATATGAATTGATATCGACTCTTGGGATGTTCAAAATACAAAGGAAACTCTACCTAAATTTTAGTAAAACGATAGTTAAATTATGAGAGTTATATGCAATACTAAAAATTAATAGATGATTAAAATTTGAAATGTAAGGATCGAGTTTAACTAGTTAACTGATTGAGTTATCAAACAATCCAGTCGATCCTTTAGGAAGAAAAAATCTAGCAATTTCCTAAACTATCTTTAATGATGCCATGATGTCATGTATCAAATTATAGGGATCTTACTAAAGAGTTCTCTGATGTGTTTGTTCGGACATACATCAATATGCCTGAGCTAGATACTAGTATTGTGGTAGATTTATTACCTCTAATAGAGAGGTGCTAACCCATAAAGCATAAATTAAGAATAATGAGGCCAAACATCCTAATTAAGGTGAAAGAAGAGGTGAGGAAGCAGTGGGATGTAAGTTTTCTAAAAATGTTTAAATAACCTCAATGGGTATCAAACATAGTGGTACTGTCCAAGAAAGATAATAAATTCTGGGTATTTATGGATTTTAGGGACCTTAATAGAGCTAGCCTGAAAAATGACTTTCCACTCCCCCACATTGACTTGCTTGTAGACAATGCTGCAAAGAAACCCACTTGCTCTTTCATGGATAGGTTTTTTGGTTATAACCAGATTAAGATGGCTAAAGAAGACAAGGAAAAGACTACCTTTGTTACCCCATGTGGAACTTTCTGTTACATGGTAATGCCATTTGGTTTGAAAAATGCTGGAGTCACATATCAGCGAGTGATGGTAACACTCTTTCATGATATGATGCATAAAGAGATTGAAGTATACATCGATGATATGATAGCCAAAACCCAAATGGAAGAGGATCACGTGCAAACTTTGAGGAAGCTCTTTGAAAGATTAAGGAAGTATTAGTTAAAGTTGAATCCAACAAAATACATGTTCAAGGTTAAATCTAGGAAGTTATTAGGATTTGTGGTAAGTAATAGAGAAATCGAGGTAGACCCAGATAGAGTCAAAGCCATCCAAAAAGCACCAAAGAAGTAAGGGACTTTTTAGGGAGAATGAATTACATAGCTCCTTTTATCTCTCGGATGACAACTACATGCGAATCGATCTTCAGGTTATTAAGGAAGAATAACTGTGGAATTTAAAATGAAGATTGTCAAGAGGCTTTTGATAAGATTAAGTTATATCTTATGAACCCACCTTCGCTAGTACCACCAATTCCTAGGAAACCCTTAATACTATACTTAAAAAGTCAATGAAGCAGCCATGGGTGGTGTGCTAGGATAGCATGACGATATGGAGAGAAAAAAGCAAGCCATTTATTAAATCAATAAGAAGTTCATTGATTACAAAGCACATTATATAATTAAGAAGTTATGATATGGAGCGCTAAGAGATTGTGCTAGTATATGTTGTACTACACCACATGGTTCATCTCCAAAATAGATCCCCTGAAGTATATATTTGAGAAACTGTATCTGTCCAGTTAGATTGCAAAATGCAAGTTTTGTTGTCCAAGTACGACATTTGCTACATGTCTAGAAAATCTATAAAATAAAGCGTCATTGTTGATCATTTGGTTGACAACGCCATTTAAGAATATGAACCTTTAAGCTTCGAGTTCCTAGATGAAGATGTCTTGATACTTGAAACGGAAAAACAAAATGATTAGTGAACGATGTACTTTGATGGAGTTGTGAACGTATGTGGTAATGGCACAAGAGCTATCATAATTTCTCCTAATGATAGACAAATATCATATCTCAATCATACTACAATTTGGTTACATTAATAATATAGTTGAGTATGAAGCATGCATTTATGGCCTAAAGGGAACTGTATAAATGAAAATAAAGAAGTTAAATGTATATGGAGACTCAATGCTGATAATCTGCCAAGTAAAAGGAAAATGAAAAATCAAAGATGAAAATTTGAAGCCATATTAGGAATACCTTTCCAAACTAATAGAGGACTTTGATTTAATAGAATTTACACATTTAGGAAGGGACATAAACCAAATTTGTTGATGATCTAGCAACTTTGGCCTTCATGGCTTAGATTGATTGTGGGGATCAAGAACAACCAATATGCATTCAAAATTCCCTTATTTATTGTTGCTCAGTAGAGGAAGAAACAAACAAGAAGCCTTGGTACTATGACATCAAGAAATTTATCTAGTAATAAGAATATTTCAAGGAGGCATCCAAGTTAGACCAAAAGACATTGTGAAGAATAGCTATGGATTGCTACCTAGATAAAGACGTTTTATATAAGAGTTTGTTTGATGAGACTCTTCTGAGATGTATGAATGAAGAAAAAGCAAGGAAAACATTAAACAAAATACATGAAGGAATTTGTGATACAAACACAAATGAACATAAGATGATAAGACAAATCCAAAGGGATGGGTACTTTTGGATTACCATGGAGAGGGATTATATAGATTACGTAAGGAAGTGTCATAAGTGTTAGGTACATAAAGATAAAGTCAATGTGTCACTAGTTCCTCTATTCAACATAGTATCATATTGACCATATGTAATGTGGGGGATGGATTTTACTAGGCCTATTAATCCAAAAGCCAACAATTAACACAGATTCTTCTTAGTAGCAATTGATTTTATTTCTAGCTTAATAGATATGTGTAATGAAACTATTATCGTGCTTGAAAGTATGGTTCAAGAAAAATCTTCTAACTTTATATGTGGAGAAGCTAGTGGTTGTTTGATTGTGATGAGATCTTTTGAATTTGTATTTATCTTATATTTATGCATAAAATAATAAGGATTACTGATTTACTTTGTTGAGCTTCGCATAAAAAATATCTTGACATCTTAAATGCAACGGATCTTGTCTCAACTACTAAAACATTGCTTTGAATTTTGAGAGATGTTGCCTTTAATCTTCTCCTTGTACATGATCAATCTATTTACACATAATATGAGAATTGACATGCCACATATGAATGCTTCGTTAAAAAATGCTATAGATCGTTCATGTCAGCAACAAGGATGGTGATAATTTACCAACACTATCATTATGATATATTTAACTCAGCAATAGATTTTTGGTTGGAAGAGTTAAATTCTAGATTCAATGATGGGATAATAAAACTCCTTGTATTTAGCTTTATTTAAGAATCTAAGAACAACTTTAAATCATTTAAAGTTGATGTTATTTGCAAGTTTGCTAGGAAATTTCATTCTGAAGATCTCAATGAACAAGAGATGCACTATCTTAGATCTCAACTAAAGCATAATCAGATTAATATGATTTATCATAAGAGCTTTGAAAATATATCTACCATTTCTATATTATATCAAAGATTAGTTGAAACAAATCAATTACAACATTATCATTTGATTGACAGGTTGATTTGTCTTGTTTGGATTTTATTTGTTTCCACTACCTCCACAGAGTGAGCATGTTAAACTATGAACCATGTTACTTCACAATAAAATAAAAGTGAGTTCTTAGCATATTTTATGACGATTTACATTGAACAAATGCTTGCTGAAAATATCAATTCAGATTTAGTTATAGATGAATTCTATTACATAAAACATTGAAGGGTGCAACTTCAATAATGTAGTTTATTTTTACCTTTGCTTCAGTTTTATGTACTTTGAATTTTATTTTTTCATATTTTGTGTTATGTATTTGGATTAAAACTTTATTGTTAACATGATAAATTTATGTATATAAGTTAATGATTGATCTTGGAAATTTTTTATGTATTTTCTTAGTTGTCGAGGGCTGAAAAAATTCCTAACTTTGCCCTTGCTTTATATGCCATTATCTTTTTTTTTTCTTATCACTCAAGCAAATCCAAAAACATATGAAAGTTTACTAATTAGGAAGAGTATATAAGATGTCAAAAAACAAGTCATACATGAATGCTAGTGATACTAGAGAAACATGAAAATATGCTTGATCATAAAAGAAAACAACAATAAAAATAAAAAAATATGAAGGATACAATTAAAGGGTACTTTTTGGTATAATGATTAAGGGTTTCAAGAAAATTCGCTTTTGAACATGAAAGTTGACCAAAAAGCTTGAATATATACGAACAAATTAGGAAATTAGTATAAAAATTAAAAAGAAAAGACAAATTAACACAGTTGCAAAACATTTGGTGAAATAGCACACTTTTAAATGTTGCGGTTTAGAAATGCAACATATAATTGATGTTGCATTTTTAAACAGCGACATTAATTAAATGTCATGGTTCTGAGTTGCGATATTAATTAAATTTCAGTAACCATCCCGACCATTCCATGAAAATTCTAGCAACAATTTTTTCTACATCTAAATCTAACAAAAAATGGTTCTTATGATATTTATTATTTAGTTTGTTAATCTTACATTCAATTTAGTTAATTATTTTAGAGAGTAAAAAATTTTCCAATTTTAAAAAAATTTGGGTAGAGTTTTCCCTATATAGAAACTATACCCAAAATTTTGTCATAATTCGAAGAAAATAATTCAGCAACTTATCAACATTCAATGCAATGCTTAATTCATCATAATTCTACCGTATTCATGCTCTATTACATGAAATCATCAAGAATAGTTGATAATATTATTAGTTGATTCCAATAATCCATACAAAATCTCTAATCAGAAACTTAACTAGAATTAAATGCAACTTATAATTAATTGAAATAATTAATTTATGATTCATTTAACTTAAAAATGTTCAACTATATCAAATTTGTTAACACAATCCAAAATAAACAAAGAGAAATACAAAAATAAAAGAGGATGAGGCTAGGGTTTCATTGATATTGCATGATCACTTTATTATGAAGAAAATTATGTTAATCTAAATATAAGGAGATTATATATAGACTAAAATAAAAATATTATTCTATCCTTAATAAATAAAACAAAATAAACTATATTTCTTAACATCTCCCCTCAAACTCACGATGCAGCAACTATAAGCATCAAGGGTTCACCAACTAAAAAATAAAAACGGGAAATAGAATGTGACTTGGTAAATAAATCTGCAATCTGTAAAGAAAAAGAAATAAAAAGCAAAGTAACGGTGCATGTTTGAGATGATGACGAGTAAGATGACAATCAATCTCAATGTGCTTAGTTTGTTCATGAAAAATCGAGCTGTGAGCAATTTGAATAGAACTCTGGTTGTCACAATATATAAGAGCAAGATGAGAAAGAGAGACTCTCACAGCTGCATATAACCAACGTAACTAAACAATTTCTTTGGTAATATATATCATAGCACGATTCCGCTTCGATTGAAGATTGAGAAACAATAGATTGTTTCTTGTTTTTCCAATAAAATAAGAGACTCACCTAAAAAGATACAGAAACTAGTAACAGACATGTGATCTGTGGAATCATTGTCATGATCAGCATCAAAGTATTCATGTAACTTTAAAGAAGAGGTGGATGAGAGTAAAAGACTCTAAAAGACTATACCTCAAAGATATCACAAAATATAAAGAACAACTACCTAATGAACAGTCATTGCACCATTAAACAGTTTTACCGACGGAATACGTTTTTCCGACGGTGTAAGACACACAATTAGTCGGTAAATTTTTTTCCGACGGTCTTACTAATGGAATACGTTTGTCAGAATATTGATCGTTGGTAATTCTCATTTCCATCGGTAAGTCTGTTAGAAAAAAAAACCGACGGTCTTATAGACCAGGAAAGCGTGCCAAAAAAAATTCCCGCTAGAAATTTACCGACGAACGTATTCCGTCTGTATTTCCAACAGTAAATCACCGACGGCCAGTCCATCGGTGATGGTGGCATGGGCCGTAAATATTTCAGAACTCTTTGTAAATGTCAATAGTAAATCACCGACAGACTGGCCGTCGGTGATTGTGTCATGGGCCGTAAAGTTTTTTCAATTCTCTGTCTAATACCAACGGACCAATTCCGTCTGTAAGGCCATCGGTATTTATTAAAAATATTTTTTAAAAAATAATTTATTGTAAATAATTTTTTTTCAAATATTATATGAATTAATAGTAAAAAAACATTTAATTAACCAAATAAAATTGTATTAAACATTAAAAACAAAAAAATAATGTTAAATAATATTCATCCAAATATTCATTACAAATTTAATTTGTTTTAAAAACAAAATTAAACTAGAATAACAGTGGAGCTGGAGGAGGAGGAAGAGGCTAGTTGTTCCCGAGACCGTACAACCAAAAAGGAGTTTGACACGACCAAAAGATTGATGTCTTCTCCCAAGTGTATGAGTGTCGAAGTAATAAATAACCCGGCAAGACCGGGGTCGAACCACATGGAGGTTAACTATATAAATTATAAATAATAATAATAACAACAACAACAACAACAACAACAACAAGAAGAAGTTAAAAAGGACTTTGAGATGTAAGATTAATGTGAGGATTAAATAATGATAAAAACAAATGTCAAGATTAGAGGATCCACTAATGGTATTTCAAACAAGTATAGTATAAACTCTTTTTATTATTCAACTTGAAACCACACACAAAAAAGATTCCAATCAGATGATTTGTCATTAATAGCTCATTATAAATTGTTAACATGATCATATTAAATATTTTATTTAAGTAACACCAAACTTTTAAATATTGTCAGGAATTCATGATGCTAACTTATGTTAACAACAAATCAAGTTCCTTTCATAGCATAGGTGTAGGTTATACCATACGGTTGGCTTATGAAAGTGCAAAGCATTTGTTGTACTAAGTGTTATACAACATAAATCTAGATTAACCATTTAACAAGCAAGGTATGAAGAATTAATAAGATAAAAATGATAAGACATGTTAATAGCAAGTTGTTTAGGATATAAGCATTGAAGTCCATATTGAGTTTATATTATACTTGTTTTTACACCATTAGTGTAACATTTTCACCTTGACATAATAAACTTAGCTAAACATAATGAAGAAGAGGAACATAAATAAACAAGATAAGAACATAAATAAGATACAAGTTAACTAATTAAAGGAAAGGAAATGAAAAGCATAAACAAAATATTAATGAAAGCAAAACTTAAGCATTACAAAAATATAAACAGAGAGAGCAAGAGCAAGATCTTGATCTGAACAACCAAGATGCCTAAATACATGACAAATACCTCATTTTATAGGCTAAAATTTGGAACTATTGATTTGATGACTAATTGTTGAGTGGGTGGCCACATCTTGAATTGGTGACAATCCTTATCTTCTTGTCTGAACAAAACATCATTGCTAACGTCAGAATTTGAACAGATTGTCCTCATGCAAGTTCTAGGAAATTGTCTCAGCTTTCCAACAAAAAAAGAATCAGTGCATTTGGACTTCTAGAACTTGAGATATGGGCTGAACACTGAACAGTGTCTGGGCTGCAGGACAGATTCCGACTTCTTCATTGTTGATAAGATTTGGACTTTCAAACAGCAAAATTGAGTCTTTAACTCCCATGAATGTTTTAGACCTATGTCTTAGCTTTCTAGCCATATAAACCAAATTGAAATCCAAGATCTACAGCTTCAGATATGACCTAATGACTGAACAGTGTTCCAGTTTGGACTGAACCAACATCTCTTTTCTAAGCTTAACCCTCTCTTTGTCTTCTCAATTTAAGTAGTTAAACTCATCAATCAATCCTTTGATTTATGTGATAGGCCTGCATTTTATGATGAACATTTACCATAAATTAAAGGTATCTTATAGTATCAGACTTGTTATTATAAAACATGCTTTAGTTAAGGAGTTATTGATGCTTTAAGTGCAAAATGATGATATAAAAGCTTGATAAAAATACACTTTTAAGTTCTAATGAGAGCTGCACATGTATCATCACCCATCCTTGATCTAATGTCCATGACCATTTGATGGAGCTGATCATAATCCATCGAGAGTCATTCATAATGTTGTTTCAAGGCCATGAACTCCTCAAACTGGGTACTCGATACCGATGGAGAGCTCCCAACGGTTGAGACACTACGGGCCGACCACAAGTTTTCGGCCATAGTGTTGAAAAGCCCTTAGACCCGATTTTTATCGGGTCCACCAGACAATCCTACCTCCATCCACAAATCCGGATCAAAATCCGGATGGGTCGAAGGATTGTCCCCATATCTCTCCCTCAACCGGTTATTATAGGTCTCCTGAATTTTTTTAAAAAAATCATCATATTCAAGTCAAGAAAATAATAACTTACAAAATAAAATGATTTCATCTCTTAGAATTTAATTTTTATATTTATTTTAATCCTTATTTTTATAATTGTTATTTGCTTTTCCCTTATCATTTTTTAATTGAAATTTTTTATCTATCAAATTTGGTCCTCATTCTTTTGATTGTTACTTATTTTATTTGAAATAATTTATGAAATGTTAATTATTATTATTTTAATTTCTTCATCTTTCAACTTTTTTATTTTTTAGATTTGATCTCTATTATTTTGATTATTAGAATGGTTGAGCATGGTTGTCCACGAATTGATGCACCCCCTTTTGGTGGTCTTGATTCTGCACGTGTGTCTCTACAAACAGCTCCATTGGGCTCGGCTCACGTTCAAGAGACGTGACCTGTAAGGAAAAAAAAAGTTGCAAGTTAAATATATTTATAAGCAACAACAAATTAATTAACGATATATTTCATTTAAATAAATCTTACCATCCGCTTTGCATGTGCACTGAATGGAACGGAGTTGCCGATATACGTGGTCACCGAACCATGAATTCGCCGGTTCCGGTTGTCGGCACCGGACTGTAAGCGTCGTGCGAACATACCATCAGGAAAACGCAGACTCTTAAGCCATTTGTAGACTAGTAGTTGTGCGTTTTTCTCTAACATGAAGCTTGCTCTTGGTTTTGCGACCCGTGACCCATCACAAACCAACTCCATATTTTTACGGTTACAGAACAACGCTAAATCCAATCTAGCCCTGATGTTGTCCTTTGTCTTCCCCTTCACATCCATGACGGTGTTGAAAATGTTCTCAAACATGTTCTTTTTAATGTGTATGATGTCAAGGTTATGGTGGAGAAGATTGGTCTTCCAATAAGGAAGCTCTCAAAAGATACTTCGCTTTACCCATTTATGGGTCAAACCAAAACCAAGAAACTTCTACTTACCTGATTGGAGACCAAACACAATGTCACCGTACTCTGATACAACATCATGCAATTCTTCACTAGAAAGACAAGAGGGTGCAACATCCTTTTCAACTTTGCCAACAAAAAAATCCTTTATGTTCTTTATGTATCTGTGATTCAGTGGCAAGAAACGATGGTGACAGTAAAAAAAAAAAGAGCTTTACCCCCGTTTGTTAGGGTGAATGCCTTGTTGTTTTCCATATAGTATGGATATACTAGTTTTCCATGTGTGCTCCAACTAGAAACCATTCCATAAGCTGGGAAATCATTGACAGTCCACATCAAAGCCGCTCTCATAAAAAAATTATGTTTCCTTGAGATATCATAAGTCAAAGCTCTAGAGGACCACAACTGCATCAACTCATCAATCAACGGTCGAAGACAAACATCTATATTCCGCCCCGGACTACTCGAACCTGGTATGACCATAGATAAAAACATGAACTCTGACCTCATACACATCCCCGGTGGCAAGTTATAAACCGTCAATATAACCAGCCAACAAGAATAAGGAGCAGCAAATGACCCGAATGGGTTGAATTTGTTTGTACAAAACCCAAGATGCATGTTCCTTGATTCAGTTGAAAAGTGAGGATGCACACTGTTAAAGTGTTTCCATGCTTTGTCGTTAGAAGGATGCACCATTACTCCATCAACTGCATGATGTGATTAGTAACATGAATAATATCTGCAGTCTAGGTGTGATTGGGAAGCATCTAAGTTTTATATATGCCACGAGAGTCTTTCCCCTGCCAGTTCTGGGTTTGTAACGGGAATGCCCACATGTCATGCACTCGGTCAGCTCAACATTTTCAAGGTAGTATAACATGCAGAACTTAGGGAACATGTCAATTTTCTAGTATCCTAAACCGGGTGGTTTCATTATGGACTTTGCAATATAGAAGTTCTCTTTCAACATGTTCCCTTCAAGTAAAATGCTTCTCGCCCATTCGATAATTTTGTCATAACCGGCCTCACTTAACCCGTGATCTGACTTGATGGTGAACACCTGTGCTATGAGCGATAATTTACTGTGATTCGTGCAGCCATCCCATAATGGTTCGTCAGAATCTTTCAACATATCAAAAAACCTTGTTGCATCTGCATTAGGTTCTTCTTCTACGATTGGACATTGACTGACATTACCTTCATTCATTCTCATTGCATTCATAACCATATTCCTGTAAGAATTACTGTTGTCATTTACAACTTCATGCACATTGCTAGCACTAGAAGTTGACCCAACCACCCTTTCTACCATGCTCTCATTAGGAACAAATAGTTCTCTGTGTGCATACCAACACAGGTAATCCTCCATGAACCTTTTGGTTAGAAAATGCATCATAACAACATCTTGATGCATAAACTTTTTATTTTTACACTTCCTGCATGGACACTTAATACCGTCATTAGTAAAATTCTTCAGAATAGATATTGTGAAATTAATAAAACCCTAAACCCCATTACAATAATCAATCATCCGCAACATTGGGATGAGTCCTGATACATCCATGAACGATCATCCATGACTTCTATCGAACCTCTATAAAATTAAAATTATGACGACAACATGTATTAATTAACTATGTTACATAAATAAATTTGCAAAAATATTGGTTTGCCCCGACATTATCCAACAAACTAAAAAACACTTATGTTAAATATTCATTATCAATTATCAATTATCAACGTCCATACAAATTGATACATATATAAATTTACAGAAATCACAACTTCGCAATAGAATTGATAAAAATTAAAACGGACCCGTTAAATAATATATTATTTATTTCATCACAACACATCTAATTCGGTGTAATTCAAACAAAGTTTCAAAAATTTACAGACAAATACAATTTGACAAAATCTAAAACAAACTATAACAACTACAAAATTATACATTCATACTACAAGTTTCTTTGACAAATAACAATCAAACAAGTACATACGTTAAGAAAATACATATACTAAAAAAAAACAATAAAAAAAAATAATATTGACATTTAAATGTTAAAACTAAAAAGGATAGATTTAATTATAAAAAATGATAAAATCCACAATAAATTGCTTAGAGAACGGATGTTGTGACCACGTACAAAAGTATAAGAAACTTGAGTGCTTGTGTTGAGAAGAGGGCGAGAGTTGGGATGGGTGGTTAGTTGCAGTTTGGGAAGGGAGAGTTGGGATGGGGAAGAAGAAGGAGAAATAGAGGGAGATAGAGTCGGCAGAGTGGGTATATATTGGCTTTTACCAATGGAATCACTAACGGACATGTCCCGTCGGTATACCCGTCGGTTAGTCCGCCGGTGAATGTGTCACGTCACTGTACGAAGATCCCGATTTGAATCCCTCGGTCATTTCATCGGTAAAATCATCTGAAAAAAATCCACGTCATCACACCGTTGCAACTTTTCAAAAATCTATATATTCCATCGGTAATTATTATCGACAGCTAAGGTCTATCGGTATATACCGACAAAATTAGAGACAGAATTATGTTCGTCAGTAAATATTACCGACAAAAAAATTTCATCGATAATTCCTTTGATGTTCGCTGATTTTCTGGTAGTGGGTAGCAGGAGAAGCAACAAACTAACTAACAACATGAACAACATATGCAATATCTAGACGAGTAATATTGAGATATACCAAGCTCCGAATAATAGTATGATATAAAATAGGATCTAACAAAAATAAATTATCAATAGAAGAATACATTGCGTTAACCTTAATAGGAGTATCTATAGTCTTATTATCAATAAGTCTAGTCCGCTCAAGAATATCTACAACATCTTTTGTCTAAGAAAGAAGGTAACCTTTGGGTGAGTAGGCTACCTCAATACTTAGGAAATATCATAGATAACCCAAATCCTTCATTTCAAACTATCTATCTAACTTTGTCTTTAAAATTGAAATACCATCAATGTCATCACCAGTAATAATCATGTCATCAATATATAAAGACAGAATGATGTGACCTGCATCAGTACACTTAATAAAAAGTGCAGAATAGTGACTGCTAGAAATAAATCTAAGAGAAGAGATCACGATAGAAAAATTCTCAAACTAAGCACGAGGTGCTTGTTGGAGACCATATCACACTTTCTTAAGCTTACAAACATACCCAAAGTCATGTGTAACACTAGGAGAGGGCACCAAATAAACTTCTTTTTGAAGATCTCCATTCAAGAAGGCATTTTTAACATCAAGTTAAGAGATATGTCACTGACGAACTGAAGCAGCTACAATAAAAGTATAAATAATAGTTATTTTTGCAATAGGGGCAAATATCTCCTCATAATCTGTATCATAATGTTGAGAGTATCCTTTTGCAACCAACCTAGCTTTGTATCACTCAATAGACCCATCAAAATTAGTCTTGATCTTATACACCTAATGACAACTAATAACACTTTTACCAAGAGGTAGAGGAACCAGATCCCAAGTATTTGTCTTTTGCAAAGCAGAAAGTTCCTCATCTATAGCTTGTTGCCAAAGAGGATCAAGAATTGTTTTTTTATAGGAAGAGGGCTCAGAGAAACAATGAATAGAAGCTAAAAAGGAAGTAAATGATAAAGAATAATAAGAATAAGCAAAATTTGGTAACTTTATGGACTTATAGATGCGTATGGATTGACGTAGAGGTGGATCCACAATCTTAGACGGGGCTTGAGGGACCTTAGAGGAGAATGAAGCTTTAAGTATGCCGGAGAGTAAAGTATTAATACCTGTATAATGATCAGTATAAATTGGTTAAACATGAGGAGGGGTATTTGAGGTATTAAAAACCTGAGATGATAAACTATCATAATCCTTAGAAAAATGATCTATATGAATAAGATTAGATCTAGTCAAATGATGAGAAGTGGATGGAATAGAAAAGAAAGAAATATGCTCAAGAAAGACAACATGATGAGACACATAAAGTTTATGAGTTATTGGATCAAAACAACAATACCCCTTTTTACCTCACCATAACCAAGAAAAACATAAATAGCAAATCAAGAGGACAACTTACTGCATTATACACGAGGACAACGAACGAAACAAGTACAACCAAAAACACTAAAAGAGGAATAATCAGGGGCATACCTATACAACTTTTTAAAAAGAGAAAAACTTGAAATATGAGAAGATATAATTGTATTAATCAAACTTATAGTAATAAGAACATCTTCTTCCCAAAACTCACTAGGAACAGAAGCAAACAACAAGAGAGAATGAACAGTTTCAACAATGTGCCCATGTTTTCTTTCAGCAACTCTATTTTGCGTAGGAGTATCTGTACATGAAATTTGGTGAATGGTTCCATCTAAGGTTAGTAACTCATAAAATTTATTAAAGGTGTATTCCCCACCCAAATCACACCTAAACACATTTGATAAAAGTATAATGTTGAGTTTTGACAAGAGCTCGAAAGGCTTTATAGATATTAAAGAATTCAGAATGATGTTTCATTAAATAAACCCAATAGTAACAAGTATGATTATCAATAAAAAAAAAACATAATATTAAGACCCTTTTTTTATGACAATAGAAGAAGATCCCTACACATTAGAGTGAATCAAATCAAATGGGGAAGAAGAAACAAAAATACTTTGATTAAAAGGTAAAGTGAAAAATTTCGTCAGTTTATATCCACTGCAATCAGAAATATCACAAGTTTTTAAATTTCTAAAGCTCTTATGGATGCTAAAAATCTCAAACGAGAAGACGAAACATGACCTCAACGAGAATGCTATAAATAAAACCTAGAAGAGGAAAGACTCAAATGAAAAGGAGACAAATCAACACTAGTAGTAGCAGTAGCAGTAGCAATCGTAGCAGCTGCAACAATTGAAACTTTTAACTCTTTCAATATATATAGTCCCTTCTCCATACAGCTTGTCCTAATCAACTTCTGAGATTGCAGATCTTGTACACAATAAAAGAAAGAAGAAGAAAATGATTAAATAATTACTAGAATCACATAACTGACCAATAAAAGCAAGATTCAATTTGAGTTTTGGAATAAGATAGACATTAGGGAGAGACAAGTGAGATGTGACAATAGAACCAACACTTGCTAAGGGCATGAGAGTGTCATCTGCAGTCATAACAGAAATAAAGGGTGTAGGGGACACAAAAGTAAAAGATAAAGAACCTAAAGACATATGATGTGAAGCACCAGAATCCAAGACCCATTCAGAATGTGACATCCTGAGGAACTATAAGGCAACAGACCTACAAAAGAAGAAGCGGACATTACTTGTGGTTGTAAGGAGAGAAACTTCAAAAATTCCTCAGCTAAAGTATTGGGATCAATGATAGAACCTAATGAAACTACTACTGTAGTATTGTGGTGTGGTGGTTTATAACCCTAAGGTGGTCTATGAGCATTAGATTGTAATTTTTTGTTAGGCTTCCAAGCTTGATTCTATTATCTCAACTTGGGACACTAAGCCTTCTAATGACCTTTCTGCTTACAGAAATTGCACTCGTCGAAGGCAACCCTTGTGTAAGGCTTATTCTGATGATTAGAGAATGAGTTAGATGGTACTGATAGGACAAAGGATTAGAAGCATAAAACATTTCATTTTTAAAATAAGATTGAAGATGTATTTCTTCAGCCAATAACTCACTGACAACAGAGTCAACAGAGGGCAGTTGAGAATGATGAAAAATTGAACCTCTAAGTCCTTCAAAATCATTGCGAAGTTTCGTTAAAAACTATAACAATCATTACTGCTCTCCACGAGCAATATAGGCACCACATGCCTTTAATTCTGCTGATTTTGCAAAAGCCAATTGATCCCAAAGATCTGTCATAGTAGAATAAAACTCATGAATACTCATATTTTTCTAGTGAAGAGCTCGTATGTCATTCTCTAATTGATACTGTTTTATGAAATTTGATTGTATGAATAACCTTTGCAGATGATACCAAACTTCCTTTGATATCTCATACTTCGCCAACTACATACCTATGGAATGCTCAACATAATTATTAATTCAAGTAATAATCTTTGCATTGTTTGCTTCTCAGACATCTATCAAAGCAGCATAACCCTCATCAGTATTCCTAGGTATCACATAAGTTCTACTAACACTAACATATCCCCACATCTTTTTACCATTAAGGAAATTTCTCATTACATAACTCTTATACGAATAATTATTTCTATCCAACCTCACAATCACATACTAAAGCAAATAAACTCTTTCAGTAGCTATAATCAACAAACAAAGAAAACTAGAATGCAAGAGAAAAGAAAAAACGAAATACCAAATTGCAGAAACCAAATAAATATCTTCTCGAAGTTATATGATCACTCCAAAAAAATTGCAGAAACAGAATGCAAATATCGGATTGCAGAAACTGAACAAATATCACTTCAATACCAGTTGGATCCGCAAAGCCTGTGTTTGAGATTAAACCTCATTCCATGAAACCATGTTCTGATACCATGTTAAACAATTCAAAATAAACAAAGAGAAATACAAAAATAAGAGAGGAGAAGGCTAGGGTTTCATTGATATTGCATGATCACTTTATTCTGAAGAAAATTATGTTAACCTAAATACAAATAGATTATATATAGGCTAAAATAAAAATATTATTCTACCCTTAATAAATAAAACAAAATAAATTACATTTCTTAACAAAATCAATCATAATTGATGATATTCATAACGAAATTATCATTAATTCAACAAACCCTAAATTCAACCTAACGATTATTTCATTTCAACTAAACCAAACACAAATTTATAACAATGTAGTATATTTACCTTACTTATAGAATTAAAAAAAAAAAGGTTCTAACAGTGATAACAACAATGAATTTTAAAGAGAAAATGTTCAATGATGCTTGGAGACTATAATAAGTTTAATTTTTTTGGTATTTTAAGGGCATAAAAACAAGTGTTTTGGTGGGTTTTAAGAGAGATAGGGGTTGAGGATGTTGGTTTGGAGAGAGAGGGTTGTTGCATCTGTACGTGTTCTTCGATTCAATAAGGGATTTAAATGTAACGATATGTCATATTTTAGAAATGTAATATGTTAATTGTCACTGTTTTGAAATGTAATAATTATCTTGTCATCTTTGATAATAAGAACAATTAAATATATCGTGTTTTTGAAGCGTAATAAAGTAAAAGTGTATTGAAGAACTAATTTTAGAAAATCAATCTATACAGAATAAAGAAATAAGAAGCAATGAGAACGGGAGGAATACGATAAAATGGGAATTAGCAGATTGTTGTACCATGGTTTGTTTGTATCCAAATCAGAGTAATGTCTCCCCAGGACACCCAATGACCAAAAACAATCTGTCAATGCTAGCTAGATCAAGGAAAGAGAAGCAAACTAAAGGCAAGGGCGTGTTCTCGCAATTCCATGCTCGATCACTTGCCGGTTAAAAAGAAGCCAACATTAAATATAATCCCTCCACAGCTAAGGCTTAAAATAATAATAATAATAGAAGTAATTAAAATAAACAAAACCCACTTTGCAGTTCGGGTTTCCACCCCCCCTAAATTATTGTTTAATTACGATGGAAAAAACTATATAATATGGCATGACCCGCTAATACCCACTATAATATGAGAGGAAAAAGGTTTCAAGGGAGAAGTGGGAAGATGGGAAAAGGAAAAGTGGCCTTTTGTTGAGTATTTCTATGCAGAGAGAGAGAGTGACAGGGTCTGTGACACGCTCGAGAGAATAGGAAGCAGGGGCACGTGTCATGGTCCAAGCTAGAAAGAGAAGAGTGTAGTGTAATGCATCAATGCAGATGGCTGATTTCTCGGTCACCAGACCACAGCACGTGTCATGGTCTTTGTGAAGGAGGGAGTTAGTACCTAGATCGGCAAAAACCCATCATTTCTCCCTTCTCGTGTCTTGCATGCTATGTTACTAGCATTCTACTATTTCTTTCTACTCTTTTTAATTTAATTTTATGATTATTAAAATAACAATTAGAAAAAACAATTAGTGATTTAGATTTTCTAGTAAAAAAATATATTTATTCAGTCAAGATTATATCTTCTTATTTGTACATTTCTTCAGTTATTTAACATAGCCACGATTTTTTTTTATCAATGGTATGAGTTTTTCAATCCAAACAATTAAAACAAAAATTCAAATAAACTTATATTATTTAAATTTAAGAAGTAACAAATTATTTCAACCTAGAAAAAAAACAAATATCTTGTTAATTTAATATGATTGTATGAAAATAAAAAAAATTAATAATTTGATTTCATATAAAATTATTAAAAAACAATTGTTAATATTTCTAAGAAAACATTTGATTTTAATCTAAAAACTATGCTCGGAATATTTTTAAAATATTTTTTAATAATCTTATTTGAAAGAGTTATAAAAAAAATTAAAAACAAAAAAAAATGTGAAAAGTGCTAATACATGTTGATCCAAAAGGATGGGCAAACATAAAGAAAAAAGTCTAGCGTGTGCGAGTCAAGAAAACTAGATTTGCAAGCTTGATTTTTATTAAAAGGATGGTTGATATAGTGAAATGCTCTCTATAGTTTTTTATTATTTTAAAAAAATGATGAACATGTTATCTTTCTAGGCAAACAAATAATATATATATAAAAAAATCCAGACTCCTGGATATTTTAATTTAAAAAAACCTACCTAATATTTTATCTATTTTCATCTAAAAACACATAAAATACTCTATGAACCATAATAACTCTATTTGTAAGGCCAAGCGCACAAAAATAGGCCTAAAAACTTGTTATGATTTACTTTTCTAAAAAGATTAAATTTTGGAACCAACTCCATGTAACTCTTCTCTTCCAAAGAAACTCATTGTCATCAAGATTAATTTTTTGGTGGCCGACTAAAATTTATATGTCATTTCTTTTTTCTAATTACTTTCTCTCTTATCTCTTAGAATTCATGGACTAAAACATGATTAAATAAAGTTTAGGATTGAATTATAAAAACATAAAAATATAGGGACCAAATTAGTAAAAATAAAAACTTTAAGCACCAAATTTGTTAAAATTATTATTCCATTGTAGTGATGTCAACAATGCATTTAGCATATGAGAACAATGAGTTCATCATACAAAATAGCAAAATATTTTAGTATTTCTTATAATTATAATGATACATAATTGTAAAAAATAGTTCAACTTGATAAATTCAAAATTTAGAGATTGATCCATGCCAAATT
>Ga0307507_10004616_pt1 | contig 24026 bp, 14 predicted proteins | sample 7_EM_MG_FD_207223 | JGI IMG/M metagenome (GOLD analysis project Ga0307507, IMG submission 207223) | Populus trichocarpa ectomycorrhiza microbial communities from riparian zone in the Pacific Northwest, United States - 7_EM | ecosystem: Host-associated > Plants > Roots > Unclassified | place...
TCTATTACTAGTTTTCCGCAAGTCTAAGGTAGTATAGTATCGCCGGGATCCATTCTATATGAGCGCATATAGCACCCCTGCACGAGACTGTCTCTTCTGTTAAAAACCTTGCTGTTCTGTAGTTATGTATTTAACCACTAATCAGTGTTGGTAACACAGGGTAAATCACCAGTACTACTTGAGTAGGACAGTGACGTTGTTTTGATGATGTATGATTTTTGATTGGAACGAGGAAGGGCGAAGAGCTTAAGGCTCCTCGCCACGCTAGTGCCGCGACGACACGTAACGACCGCTTGCCTTATTCCCGACAATATATTTCTAGTAAACTACCTTTATTACCTTATTATTAATATATTTCGCATTTCTACTAAATAAGTTTATTGGATTTTTGGGTACGTTATTTCTATATACGTCTTTTCTATAATATAACCTATCTTACTTATTATCCGATTTACTAGTTCCTTTAAGTTTTTATAACTCTAGATCTTATAGCCAATAGCTTACGCCATACTTAGCATCTTTATAAATTTAACATATATTATTATAATAAAACACGAAGTACTTAATTAAACACTTCTTAGTCCCGCGCAATACACTTATATCTATATTATTATACTCTAATAATCTAGTACCCTTTACCGCGTAGTTACTCTAACTACCTCTATAGTCTTTGGCAAAATAACCTTATTTTCTATAATTTATATAAGCTCCCTCTTTAAACCATTTGTCTTACTATAGAGTTCGCCTAAATGTCTTCTACTACTAAAATCCCTAGTTTAGCCTCTACTCCTTAGTTCTATAATTACTTAATCCTTAACATCTAGGTTTCCATAGCTTCTTATTCCACTTTTTAGATTCTTTAGTACTGCTTAAGTCTATTAGCTCTAGTCCGCCATACTATAGTTTTTAACTTAATCATTGCGTGTTTTACGTCTTATACAATTATAGAACTCCACCCCAGCCCTTCTTAGCTTATTTCCTTTAATAGATTCTATTATCTATCTTAATTACTTAATTAATTAATTCTTATATAGTAGTCGCATCTTAAACTTTTACCTTAAGTCCCTATTTATACTATGCTATAAGCGATTTATTATTCTATTTAACTTAATTTATAAGTGTTTAAAACTGCGTTGTATACTCAATTGCTAAAGTTTATTACGTTAGGTTTTACAATTTTCTTTTTACCGTGGTCGTCGCCTTAAAATCTCCAAATATTTAAGTTAATTATTCTATAAACATATTCTAGCTAGAAAACATATATTATACTTCGTAGTTGGTGGTTGTTATACCATTTACCTATATCTTAGTAAGGTAAGGCTTAAACTACTTAAGTGCTCTCCCTATTAGGAACAGTCCTATATACACCACTTAATCTATAGAGTTTACTAGTTTCGCTCCTTCTTATATAACCTTAAAATGCATCTATATAAGAAATCCCTTAAGTTTTAACTTCTCCCCTAAGAATCGTTTAATAGATAGTAGCTTAACTTTAGCTGCTCCAATCCTATTAATTCTATTCTTAAGTATCCTATTATTATCTATTGATCGGTTAACTATTTCTTATAACTGCCTAACCGTAACTAGTTACGAGTTAGTATCCCTTATACTAGTATTATTACCTAATCCTAAGGTAGTTGCTACCGTTAATAGTAGTGCTTTAGGTGGCATATTATTTAACTTTATTAATACTATAACTAGGTAGTAAATGTATAATAAAGCCTTATAGGAAATACTACGGTAGACTTATTAACAGGCTAGGTATATAGGTAAATAAGAAGTTAATAATAAATATGTAACTAGTAGAGTAATTGCCTAATAGATTAACTCTAATTATATTCTAAGCTTTACTATAAAGAGAAGAGCTATCTAGGTAGGGATTATAGTCCATTAAATACATAATCTAACTCCTATAAAATATACTAAGTACGTTGGTACGTTAGTACGTCCTACGTTCTAACGTTCCCACGTTGCCACGTTCCAAACTTGTAACGTAACTAGCCATATAACTTAGCTACCCCTCGTCCTATAGCTTAATCGGTTCCAGCGCCTTCTATACTATCTTAACCAACCCGTTTATGTCTTCTCTTAGTAGTCGTACTACTGCCGATATAAGGTCCGTAATAGGCACGAATACGCTCCCTATTATGTTATAGCTTTTATACTTTAACGAGGGCCGAGGTAAGTTTACCCTTAAGTTAAGCGGCCTTAGATTGGATATAAAACCCTATAATAAATTATATAAGGCACTAGACTATAAAGAATAACAAAAGCGTATACTTAGCATTAGAAATAAATTAAATATTATAGGACGATCGCATATTAAATTTTATATACTTAGCGTAGGAGGAAGGTTAGTAACTAGATAAAGCCGCGATTATTATATAAACTAACTCCTTTTTAATATAACGTGAATAGGACGGTATAATATTACTAAATAAAAGAATAATAGAAATAAGCTAATTATAATAAACGGAGTATTAAGATTTAATAGGAGGTATTAGAAGTAATAAAGGTTATTAAATTAAAGACGGTAACGCTATACCTCTAACTAATAATTTAGAGATATAGGATATCTTTAAGGACGAATATTACGGACAGCTTAAGTACGATGTTACGACTACTTGGAGAGGAGTCGGCGGAAGCTAGTTGGTTAATACAGGCACGGTCCAGAATGGAGCCGGTGGAACCATATGACGAGAAATGGTAAGCGAGTCACATAATATTATACGCGGTGTACGCAGTGTACGTCTACGTATAATACGTATAACACGTACCTTACGTATAAGAGAGGATTTCTTAGGTATATAGTTGTGTATTTAAAGGACCTCAGTCCCTACCGTAGATAGTTCTCTCTTTATAGTAAATCTTAGAATATAATTGGAGTTAATCTATTAGGCAACTACTCCACTAGTTATTATTATGTTGTTAACCTGTTTATATTTATATACCTAGCCCAATAACAGGACCTACTGTAGTTCTTGCTACAAGATTCTGTTATATATTCACTACTAAGGTTATAGTATTAAATAAAGTTGAATAATATGCCACCCAAAGCACTAGTCGCAATACTATTAACGGCAACAACTACCTTAGGATTAGGAGATACTAGTATAGCAGATATGGACTCACAAGTGGTCACAAGAGGTCAGTTACAGAAAATGGTTAATTACTTATTAGATAATAATAGGATACTTAAGAAACGCATTAATAGAATTAGCGCAGTAAAAGTTAAGTTACCGTTAATTAAACAATTCTTAGAAGAAAGGTTAAAACTTAAAGGATTCCTTACGTAAATATACTTTAAGGTTATGCAGAAAGGAGTAAAGTTGGCAATACCTATAGATTAAGTGGCGTACGCAGGATTATTCTTAACAGGAAGAGCACTAAAATGGTTTAAACCTTACCTTACAGAAATATAAGTTAGCGGTATAACAACTACTAACTAAGACGTATAATTTATATTTACTAGTTAGAACGGGTTCGTAGAAAGACTAATATAGATATTTAGAGACCTAGAAGTATTAACTATAGTAAAACGGAAGCTTTAAAACTTGGTATAACGTTCTTTAGCAATTAAGTATATGATATAGTTTTAGACACTTATAACGCAGGTTAAGTAGAACAACAAGGCGCTTATAGCACAGTATAAATAGGGACTTAAGGCTAAAGTCTAGGACGTAATTATCCTAATAGAAGATGCGGAAAGTCTATAAGACTTAATAGATCAGTTAATAAAGATTAATAATAGGATCTATTAAAGGGAACAAGCTAAGAAAGGGTAAGATAGAGTTCCACAGTTGTATAAGGCGTAGAGCACGCATTAGTAAACACAGAACCAAAAACTATGGAATGGCGCAGAGCTAATGGACCTAAGCGGTACTAAAGAATCCAAGAGATGGATAAAGAAACTATAGAAACCTAAAGGTTAAGGATTAAGTAATTATAGGACTAAGGAGTAGAAGCTAAACCAGGGATCTTAGTAGTAGAAGATGTTTAGGCAGACTCTATAACAAAAAAGATAGTTTAAAGATAGAGCTTATATAAATTGCGGAAAACAAGGTTATTTCGCCAGAGACTATAGAGGTGGTTAGAATAACCACGCGGTAAAGGGCACTAGGTTGTTAGAGTATAATAATGCGGATATAGGGATGTTACGCGGGACCAAGGAGTGTTTAATTAAACACTTTGCGTTTTATTATAACAACGCATGCTAAATTTATAAGGACGCTAAGTATAGCGTAAGCTATTAGCTGTAAGAGCTAAAGTTAAGAGGGCTTAAAGGAACTAGAGAGTTAGATAAAGAATAAGATTAACTCTATAAGCTAGATTAAGATATTAAAGCAATATATAGACAAAGATTAGCAATAATAACAATAGAGTTAAAGTACTTATTAATTAATAGTAATAAGGAAGAAAATGAGGCTAACTAGGAGCACTTACACCTTAGTAACGCAATAGAAGTAGAGACTAAAACCACTACAGAACACGGATTAGTAATGGGTATTATAATACCATTAGATACGGTATCCATCGCTTTATAAGATAGAAGGAGTAATATCTAGAGATAATTAAGCAAGTAGATAACTGCTAGTGCTAGCTTACTACTTATAAAAGGTAAAAGGCTACAGGTCTAAGATTCTTAAGAAGAGATAAGGAAAGCTCTAGACTTATAGGACGCAATAAGGATAGCTTAAGAGCCTATAATAAATAAAAACTAATAGGAAAGAGTAGTAACTTAGTTTAATAATAAACAAATAAGTACAGAACGCAAGTTTAAGAACTACAAGTTTGGGGAACGAATAAGAACGTTAATAGAAAGCCAAGATTTTAAGAAACAAATAAGGACTATAGCAATTCTAGGTAAATATAGTGTTTAGCCTAAAGGTTAAAAAGTCGATACTAAGATTAGAAAGTAAGACGACTTTGAGGATCTAGCTGCAAGACGCAGAAAATAGGAAACTATAAATAAGTTTAGATAAAGAATTATTACATAGCAAGAGTAAAAGCTAGATAAGAGGTTAGCTATGCTAAGTTATATAAGGGACAGAGCACCCATATAAAGAGTTACTAATAGGCCTAGTGCAGGGACACCTGGAGTAAAGTGGTTGGATAAACTAGAATAAGAAAAGGATCTAGACATTCCAATTAGGTTTGAAGAAAGATATACTAAAAGATATTATAACGCAGTAATAACAAGGTACTTTCTTATAGACAGACTATATACACTAAACTAGTTATACGGAAAGTAGTATAGGCAATAACACAACAATAAATAGGAAAACTTTTATATATAGCTAGACAAAAAAGTTGTCTAAGACCAACCTATTATAGAAAAACACATAAATTACATTAAAGGAGCACTGATTATAACATTAAGGAACCTAGAAGAAGGATCTAGGGACTAGAGAGAAGAACGATAAATCTTAGTACCTATAGCAGAAATACCAGTAGTCAAGTTAACTAGGTATAGGTTTAAACTTAAGGATAAAAATAAGCTAAGAGTTAACCTAAGTCACCTAGCGCATTATACACTATTATAGATAGCTTATGTAGATAATATATGTAATATGTATAGGGCACTAAAAGACAAAAACTAGAAATACCCAATAAGGATATATTAGGCACTAGAAGAAAAGTGGTTTAGAGACGCTAAGTATATATATAGATGACACCTAGTAGAAGTACAGAGTTAAGGGGACCTAACACTTTAACCTAGAAGATTCCTTATAGAAGAATACCTAGACGGACAATAGTAGTAGGACTGCCCAGAGAACACTTATCTATAGCACGTAGAGGAAAAGAAATAAACTAAGTATTAGCTAAGAGTGGACTAAGTATAAGTAGGATCTAGCAGCTAATAGTTAGGAAAAGGGGAGGCCTATAGGACCAGAGAAAACTAGTGGTAGAGCCTTAAACCCTTAAAGGAATCCAAGAACAACACCTAAACTTATAAGTTAAGTAGTAAAATTAGCAGTTTAAAGCGTTAATAGATAGTGGAGCAATAAAGAACCATATATTACTAGTAGTAGTAGAAAGGATAGGGTTACCACATAGATAAAAGAAACACTTATATCCACTTATAATAATTTTAGGAGATTAGATAGCCTATAGAGAAGGCATTATTAATCTTAAAATAGGACCTATTTAGCTAACTATTAAAGGGAGACCAGTTAGAATGTCTTTTAATATCTTACCATTAGGAAAAGATAAGGCAATACTAGGAATGCCTTAGTTACAGAAATATAATCTAAAGATTAATTGGGTTATAGGTCAGGTTAATATTAGAGATACTTAACAACGTAAGATATAACAGCAAACCAAGTTAGTATAGTACTAAGTTGGAGCGATATATAAAGAGACTAAGCGAGGCTTAAGTTATATACTAAAAAGATACCATAAGTATGGCAAAAAGTTATAGTCACTAGAAAGTAAAAAGCTGTCAGAGCATGTAGTATAGGACTATAAGATAGAATTAGAAAAGGAAACTAGTCTAAAGTTCTTTCCAATCTATAAGCTCACTAAAACCGAGTTAGTGGCACTTAAAGAGTTTATCTAGGAGAACTTATAAAAGAGATACATTAGACCATTGTAGTTATTAGTAGGATATCCAGTACTGTTCATCCTAAAGAAAAACGGAAAACTTAGGATGTGTATAAACTATAGATAGTTAAACAGCATTACTAGAAAGGATAGGTATTCTTTACCCTTAATTAGCAAAATCTAAGATAGGATAGGCAACGTAAAGATCTTTATAAAGATAGATCTAAGATAGGCATACCATTAGATTAGGATCAAGGAAGGCGATAAATAGAAAGCAGCTTTTAGGTCAAAGGAAGGGCTATATAAACCATTAGTTATGCAGTTTAGGCTTATAAATACACCAGCAACATTCCAGAAGCGAATTAATAGTGTGTTAGGAGAATACCTTAATGAGTTTATTATAGCATACCTTAACGATATTATCATCTACTTAGAGAGTGAGAAAGAACATAGAGAATATATTAAATGGGTCTTAAAGAGACTATAAGAAGAACAGATGCTAGTAGCAATTAAAAAATGCGAGTTCTTTATAAGAAAGACCAATTTTGTAGGATTTATTATTAAACTAGGAAAAATTAGCATAGACCCAAAGAAAGTTAAAGCTATAGTGAGTTGGCAAGAACTAGAGAACATTATGCAGTTAAGGTCGTTCCTAGGGTTTTGTAACTACTATAGGAGGTTTATAGCATAATAGTTAAAGAGTATTAAGCCATTTATAAGGCTAATAAAGAAGGAGGAACTGTGGGTATAGGGAAATAAGTAAAAGAAACTATTTAAGGAACTTAAAGAGTTATTTACCTAGGAACTAATCCTTAAAATCTACTAACTAAAGTTAGAAACGGTTGTTAAGACAAATATATTAAACTTCGCACTAGGAGTATATTTACTATAAAAGCATTAGGATGCATAGCATCCAGTAGCGTATTACAGTTAAAAAATAACACCACTAAAACTAAACTATGACATCTATAACAAGGAGTTATTAGGTATAGTTATAGTATTAAGGGAATAGAGAGCATTCTTGCAAGGCATAGAGAAACCATTTATAGTTAAAACGGACTATAAGAACCTTATAGGATTCCTAACAACAAAGGAACTCAACTAAAGATAGGTTAGATGGGCGGAAATGCTTATAGAATACTATTTCGAAATTCAGTATACCAAGGGTATAGATAATACACGAGTAGATACTCTAAGTAGAAAAGCTAAACTATAAAATAATAAAAAGCCGTTAGGGGCTTTATTGCAAAAGAATTAAGACGGATTAATTAGGTATAATTATCCTAAGATAGCAGCAATAAGAGAAAGCCAGATCCATAAATTACTAGAGAGTAATTAGATATAAAAGATCTAAGAAGCATAGGCAGAGGATCTGGATATAGAACAGTACAAGAACAAAGAAGCAACCTATATTCTAAGGTCTATTATAAAAGAGTTTATTAAGTTATTCCATAAGAGACTAACTTAAGGACACAACGGAGCTATAGGCTTAGTGTTAAGACTTTAAAAGGAGTATATTATTTAAGAAATCTGGGGACTAGCAAGATAAGTTATAAAAGAATATCTAAATTGCTAAAGAAACAAACTAATAAGGCATAAGCTATATAGAGGGCTACAACCTATTAAAACACCAGAAAGACTATAGGAAGTTATATTATAGGACTTTATTATTAAGTTACTAAAGTTAAAAGATCCTATTACAGGATAAGATTATAATGCGATCTTGGTAATAGTAGACAAGCTTATAAAGTAGGGGTACTTTATAGCATGCACAAAAGAAATATTAGTAGAAGATATCGCTAGAATCTATATTAAGGAAGTATCCATAAGACATAGAGCACTAAGTAAGGTTATATTAGATAGAGATCTAAGATTTATAGCAGCATTTTAGGAGGTATTCTTGGCGAAATAGGGAGTTCGCGCAGTAACCTTAATAGTATATTATCCGCAGACGGACGGATAAATAGAAAGATTAAACTAGACACTAGAACAGCATCTAAAGCACTATATTAATTATGCATAAAATAATTAGGTATCGTTATTACCAGTTACACAGTTTATATATAATATAATACCATAAGAAGAAATGGGAACATTACTATTTAAGGCGAATTACGGATACAAGCTAAGATTATCGTTATTACTATATTAAGCAAAGAAGACGAGTAGCACAGCTAAAGAAAGAATAGAGACTTTAATAAATCTTTATATAGACCTTAAGGAAACAGCTAAACTAGTACAAAAGCGAATAAAAATGTACTATAATGCTAAGAGATCTAAGGGACCAGATCTTAAGAAGGGAGATAAAGTATAGCTACTATATAAAAATTTCAAGAGTTAACGACTAAGTAAGAAGTTGGACTATATTAGACTAGGACCTTTTAAAATCACGCAAAGGATTTTATTAGTTACATTTAAATTAAACCTACCAGCCAAAATAAAAATTTACCCTATACAGCATGTCGCAATGCTAGAGCTAGCATACGGAAACGTTAAACTATTAGTTTATAAGGCAGACATATACAGAGGGCAAGAAGAGGACAAATAGTAAGTTTTAAAGATTATTAGTTACAAGAACGTAGATAACAAAACGTAGTATAAAGTAAAGTAGATAGGCTATAGTAAGACTACCTAGGAACCACTAAGCAACCTAGAGAACGCTATAGGAAAGGTATAAAAGTATCAAAAGAAAGCAGGTTAGGAAGTATTAAAAAAGGATCGCCAAAGGACAAGTTACCTAAGGGGGACCTAAAAGGAGCAACTACCACGTTACTTAGAGTTGTTTCCTTCCCTAGAAACTCTACTTATTTATTACCAAGCTTAGACAGACCCTATTAAATAAGTTTTTACTCTTTAGAATAAACCTTCTTATAACCCTTCTTAAGACGGGTTAACTAAGTAAAGGCAGCTTGCTAAACCTCAAAGGAGCAACATTAAGCCTTAAGGGCTAAAGCAGTCTCTTCTAAAGACCAGTAGAGTTTAGCGCAAGCAGTAGCTAGCTCTAACTTAAGCTTTTTAGCGGCAGATTAAACATAAGACCCTATAATAAGTTACTTAGGGAACTTAAAGACTACTAAAAGTTATAGGACGCGTATACTTAGCGTTAGAGATAGAGTAAATGTCACAGGATAATTAAATGTTTGCTTTAGTGCACTCTAAATAAGAAGAGGGTTATTAAGATAAAGGACTCGCTAGCGTAATATAAACTAACCCCTTTTTCGCATAACGAGAATATAGAGATAGTATAATCTCACCAAGCAACAGTATGGCAGTAACAGTATGAGCACAACATTGCACTTATAAAGAAGGAGATGCTTTAGACATAATAAGTAAAGATATTAACCAGATTAATTAAACGGACATTACACCTCTAGTGGACGACTTAGAGATGTTAGAAATCTTTAAGGACAAAGATAAAGAGGAAGAAGATAGTGTTACAGATAGCTTAAGTACAATATTATAACTACTTAGAAAGGAGTTGGCGGAAGCTAGTTAGTTAATATAGGCATAGTCTAGGATGGAGCCGGTAGAACCATGTAATGAGGAATAGTAAGTAAGTCATATAATATTATACGTGGTATACGTAGTGTACGTAGTATACGTCTACGTATAATACGTATAACACGTACCTTACGTACAAGAGAGGATTTCTTAGGCGTACGGTTGTGTATTTAAAGGACCTCAGTCCCTACCATAGATAGTTCTCTCCTTGTAGTAAATCTTAGAATACAATTGGAGTTAATCTGTTAGGCAACTACTCCACTAGTTGTTATTATGTTGTTGACCTGTTTATATCTACATACCCGGCCTAATAACAGGACCCACCGTAGTTCTTGCTGTAAGGTTCCGTTACAACGAAGATAAAAAGAAGAAGGATAGTGTTACGGACCTTATATTAGTAGTAGTATAACTATTCAGGGAGGATATAAATAGACTAGTAGTAGAAGCGTAGGAGGCGCTAGAACTAGGCAAACTATAGGATAAAAGGTAGCTAAGTTATATAACGGATTACAGGACTAGTTAAAAACGTAGAAATATTAGAATATAGAAACGTAGGATGTACTAACGTACTAACGTACTAATATACTTAATATATTTCTTAGGCGCAATATTATATATTTAAAGGACCATAGTCCCTACTTTAGATAGTTCTCTCTTTATAGTAAATTTTAGAATATAATTGGAGTTAATCTATTAGGCACTTACTCTATAGTTATATCTTATTATTATGTTTACCTATATATCTAGCCTATTAACAAGTCTACCATAGTATTTACTATAAGGCTTTATTATATATAACTTATTTAAAGCTCTATAACTATATTTAAACTAGCTAGTACGCCTTTAATAAATCCTACTTTAAGACAAATAAAGTTACTACGTGCGCTGTAGCCCTACTATTAGCTTCTTATTAGAGGAAGGCCTACATTAATCGTAACTAGAAAGCTATTTAGAGGACGTTAGTAGCTAATATAGCCTTAAAGCTTTAGGTAAATAAGTATAAAGATAAGTATATAAGTAGGGTAGAAGAGGAGGAAGCTATTACTCGTAATTAGGAGCCCGATAAGTATAATCTTTAAAATAAGAAGTACTTAATTCTTAATATAATTAAAGATAAATTTAAATACTTTATTAACGCCTCCCCTACTAATCTTCCTACTAGTACTACTGCCCTTAATTAGTAGCTTAATCCGAATAATTAAATTAACTACCTAGCGCTCTACCATATAGCGATAGATATTCTATCTATACTATATATATTAACTAAACCAAAGCGAATATTTTTATGAGCCCGAAGGATAATTACTTAATAACGGATAAAGCTTAGGCTAGTAAATATTAAGCGATCGGAGTACTTAAAGTCGTGGGTAAGAGGAGAACTTATATAGGGCTGGAGAGAGCTACTGGTGAGCGTTAGGGGGGGTGGGGCCTCTAGGGAGACGTCGGCTACATCGATTTAGTACTACACCATGCCAAGACTGGTGATATTATCTATATCTAAGATATCGCAACTATTAATTCACATTGCGATATTTTGATTGGCTTATGAATTGAATACGATATTTGGCCTATTTATTCATTCATTCATTTATCATCGACAACGCTGCCACTACGAGCACCTTGCACATCATCACAGTTCCGTTGATCCATCGCCAACATACCTGGTCCCATTTAAGCCATACAAACAACATCCAGTATATGCTTTTTTTCCTTCCTTAGCTCCACCCAGCCATCTTTCTCAACCCTGATAATCTTCCCATCAACGCAGACCCGCCTCCATCGAGCATCCTCTTCCCTCCCTCCAAACTCGATTCGTAGTCCATCGATCTCCTCGTACCCAACCGCCGGCTCCTTGACATGCCGCCCGCCCTGGTATGCCAATCCCATGATCCTCATAATCTCCTCCGCCGACATCGGCCCAAAATGCACAAGCCGCAGCCGCCCCTCTAATGGTTTTGAATCCGGCGAGATAGTGAAGCTCTTCTCCAGGTTCGCAACCAGCGTCGCCAAGACATACATATGCTCTTCTCGAGGGATGGGCTCCCATTTCTCCTGTCCAGAGCCGTCCGGTTTGAAAATCAAGACTTTCGCCTTGTAAGCATGCGGCGGCAATCCATCCGCAGGGAACAGAGCTTCCTTCGCAGCCATCTTGAACCGCTCGACGCCATACTTGCGGTATTCGGCGGTGTCGCTATCACCAACAAGGCTAGCGTGCATGCCCCAGCTGCAAACGACGCCTCCGTACAGCGTCGGGGCGCCGCTTTGGGAATCGTGAGCGAGCTCTTCTTCGACACTGCCTTCCTCGGTAAGTAGACGTGCTCCTGGGGAGAAGGTGGCTTTGAAGATTGGCAGTTGTTTTGGGTGTCCTCGCACTAGAGTTGCCAACCTGAATGTATTGTCTTTGGTGACGCTAGTGGAATGCGCTAGCGCGTTTCCGGTCCCTAGAGGAAGGATGGACAGCTCTGGCGCTCTGAAGCTCTGCTCGATTGGAGCTGATAGGAGTGCATTGATGATGTCGATGACACCACCGTCGCCAGAGAGAAGGATGATGTTTTGTCGAGTTCCCTGATTGGCCCGGGGAAGAAAAACGGATGTCGTGAGATTCATGATGGTCTTTACGGATTGCGTATAATGGAGCGCATAATCTTCTTCCTCTTTTAGGCCGAGGTAAGTAAGAATCCGTTGCACGGCTCGCTCATAAAATTCTTTTGCAAGGCTAATTCCTGAGAGTGTTGAGACGATAACGTGGGTATTTGGGGGTTGCTCTTTTGTAAATCGTTCTTGCTTCTCATCATGACTAGCAAACTCATAGCCGTAGTCATGAAGAAACTCGTCGGGCAGCTTGGGAGCAGTAATGGAGCATACCCTAGGAGGTTTATCTTGCTTTCCCGGCTCATTCGCGTCTAACGCATAGACTATATCATGTTCTGGGCGTTTATGTGGCTTCGGAAATGCTCCAATGATGTCGGCACCGTTTATCGTGATTTCATTGCTGACTAGATCGCGATATGTCAGCCTGGATGCTGACTGGTCATAGGTGAAGCCCACTCCTGTTCTGCCATGCTCTTCTTGAACTTGAGCAGTAGCTTCTCTGAAGGTATTTTCAGGAGATTCAGCTCCCATGTTGAAGAGCGTAGTTGAAATTGACTCAAGTGGGCATAATCAAAGCGAAAAGTAATCAGGAGGCGCATCGGTTGCTAGCATTAGGCTAGGATGACCTGAGATAAACATGCAAGTCGCTCAAAAGAGGCTTGGCTGAGGTGGAGTCGGTTACATTGTATGTCAAAAATTCCAACAGCGAACAGAGAGTCATTTGAAATCTCTCGGCAAGCCCCTAATTCATGCCCAAGAAATGATCTACTGCTAGCTCGTAAGGCGATGATATATCTTGAAACCCCGTGTTCGAGCGGTCGATGTCATAATAAAAGGCATCAGCCCAAACTTGGCATTTGTCTAGCTTTCCCCTCATCCCCAGTATAACCGGGACTCATCAGCCCTGCGACGTCAGGCCGGGCTTCCGCCGTCCAAGCTTCAGCCGTTGCTGCCGGCCAACTGTACGAGCAAGATTCAACACCATCACCTCAGCTGTACAGCCTCTGCTTACACCCACTCCGCTTCCCAAAAATCCCATCCCTGCCACCCATCCTTCGAATCCTAAAACCTCCAGCAACACCACACTGCAGATACATCGAACCCACCGGCTTCCGCATGCGCACTACCTCCCCTCCTCCCACCACCACCACACACCACCCACGATGCTGATACGGCGTGACTCTCACGGCCTCGGCGGCGGCTGGATCTTCCTAATCATCGTGATCCTCCTCGCCATCCTCGCCTTCGGCAGCTGGGTCCTCTACTCGCGCCTGCGGGCCCGCCGTCTGGGCCTCCCCGCCCCACCGCTCAACCCATTCTCCAGCAGCCGCAGCAGCGCCGCGCCGCCATACCCAGCGCCGGCGCCCGGCGGCGTGGTCGGCTGGATCAACGACAAGGTCCGCGCCTTCAAGAACCGGCGCCACGCAACGGGAGCGTACGAAGAGCCGTACTCGGCCGGCGGCCGCACCGGCGGCCGCAGCGCCCGCGGCCCGCTCGACCCCGACGAGCCTTGGGATGCCGGAGTCGATAACGAGGCGTATTACGAGGAGCAGGAGCTCGGCCTGCATGCCCCGTCGACGGCGTACGGCGGCGGCGGGTACGGCGCGCCGTCGCCGGGCTTCGCTCCCGCGCCGGAGCGCGGCAGGAGCCGGACGCGCGATCTGGCTGATCGCTATGATGAGGAGGTGGGGTATGGAGGGAATAATCCGTTTGGGGATGATGCGGCGAGTAGTTTGAGGGGAGTGAGTCCACGGCCTGTGGAGCAGCAGCAGCAGCGGGGGCACCAGAGCAAGGCGAGCGTGGGGAGCAATGAGAACAGTCCGTCGGAGCGGAGGAGTATGTTTAGAGAAAACATGTAAGATTGGGCATTCTGGGGGGAGGGGGGTTCTCTCTTTGCCGTAGTGGAAAAATGGGGGGAGGATTCAGTGTTCACGGTTTCTGCTGGCTCACGGCATGGAGGTAAATGGGTTCGGCAAACATGAGATACTGCTTCGGTTTTTTTTTAATCTAAATTTGAGCGGCTTCAGATGGCTAGTTTTCGCTGAGCACGCTGTACATGTTTAACGGCTTCTCGGGAGACAAAGTTCCATTTCTCTGATCGTGCTTTTCACCTTTCGACTTCCCTTTTTTCTTCACCTTCTGATCCGGTTCAGAGATTGTCGTCTCGTCGATACCAAGTAAACCGTACATTTTCGTAATAGCGGCGGTCAACTTGGCCTCGTCGTTGATTTGCTGAAAATTTTGATCCTCTTTCGGAAAAAGCTCGTGCAATAGTGGGAGATTACTTAGATGTTGATGCAATCCTATAACCGCGTTAATGAAATCTCCACCTCTAAAACGTTCTGGAGATGCTGTAACAAAAACATTGGTGAACTGTTGAAGTACCCTGAGTGAGTAGAGAACTGCCTGGAGTTGAGCCGAGAAATGAATAAATGCCCAGTTCATTGCTGAAACTTGGCAATTGACCAGTTGCTTGATATATTCACTAGGTATCATAACAGAGTCATGGTTGAACAGCTCTCTATATATTAGATATATTCCGAATAGTCTCCACGTTTGTGTTATTGATAGTTCTCGGAATGTGCTTGCCCATTGACGCATGATCAATATAAAACGACCACATTCTACGATGGTCGTTTCTGTCGGGTAGAGCGCATGATTTGTCTCCGCAATCCGTTGCCCTCTTCGCCCTATCTCTTTCATCCAAAAAGTTGGCGAATGGGCGGGAGTGATGATGGAGTAGCCTAAACAACGTATGGAATTTCCAAAGCTCCAGGCCGATGCTCGAGCTGGATCATCGATTAAGAATGGCAAATAAATGTATAGTGTGGTAGGTTGGATGTCCCCTGGAGTTATAAAGCATGGAAGTGCCTGATGAACAAATTCTGAAACACGAGGGTCGATCCTTTTTAGGCTGTATTGTAGTACATTTTGTCGAGGCTCATTAAGATCTATCGCGAAAACTTGCTGAGCTTGGTAATGCGTGTACTCCTCAATGAACTGCTTGAACTCCGGTGTATCTGTTGCGCACTCACGAGCTACCTGGATGCATTCATCGAGGCTTCGGGTGTGATCTTGAAGAATAGTATACGCAAGAGGTAGCAAGCTACTCAGTCCAAGTCGGTTTGCTATCTCGGTTGGATGGTACTGCAAGCTCCTGAGCACCGTCCCAATCGGTTCAAAGGAAGTCTGAATGTGCTTGAAAAATGCAACGGAACCGTGGGACCCAAGGTCATGAATCAGCAAATCTGAATCACTAGTGAGAACAATGCTTCCAGTCGTCTTTGCATATTCCGCACACCATGAGTCGGCTTCTCCAGGTATGACGGCTGTCAAGCAGGAAAACTCGCTAGCGAAAAGAGCCTCGATGACAGCCGCCACGAGGAAGGGGCTATTCATAGGACCTAAACGAGCCGGCAACGGTTGATGCGACGAGGAATAATCCACACCAGCATGTACGCGTTTCGGTCCACTATAGGTGGCTCTAAATTTTGTTAACTTATGCACGGCGCTTTGCAGTCTTGAAAGGCGCTCTGGAATTTTCGAGGCAGGGAGAAAGCCATCAAAGAATATCGCAGCACTGCTCACTTGGTCAGTCCGAGATACTTGGATTGGTGGGTTCCAACTCACACTCGTAGGCCATGGACCTGCAATTGACGGAGCCAAAGAATAGTGGCCTGACCAAGCTCGCTGTATGATGGAGATGTACGAAGCTCGGAGCTTCGGCCTTGGCCTTGATTGTATATGTGAAATGCCAGTCCTGGTCCGTCGATAGCAACCGTGCTTTGAATCGCCGAGGCATTCAAACTAAATTGCACCGAAGAGGCAAAGGGCTCGAGATGGGCGATGAGACGCGGAATACCCATATTGATGGGCAGAAGTTAAAACGAGTGTTCTCTTCATAAGGAACATTCAAATAGATCCAAGAGCGCGAGGCTTATAATTCTATCCAAAAGGAGGAAGTGGGCTCCGGAGGCCTCGAACAGATGCCTGCAGTGTCGATACAGTGTGGAGCAACGGTTGAGATAGTGGGCATGTGTTGGAGAAAGGCCGCGCAGAGGCTGAAACACTACTCAATACGACTCAGCCACTTCGGCCTTCTGACCATGGACACCCGCCCGTCAGAGGCACTGATAATCCAAGAATAATCCGAATTCAACAACGGACCAGAAACGATTAGCCGCGTGCGCGAAGGGCTGTTGAGCTATGGTATCCCCGTGGTATCGCTGTGACATCGCTGCAGTCGACCGGCGGTGAGATGTCTTACTGTATCAAGAGTCTGATGCTCTGGCTGCAAACTATGCATGTTCTGCATGTGCATCGATAGCGGCGTTCTCGGTCGCGCTGAATGCGTGTGGCTGGGCTTGTGCGTGCTGGAGGGCTGTTCATTGGCTCGCTTGTGGTGGTCGTGCGTCATGTTTACAAGTAAAACCCCCACTCTGCCCGCTCTCAGCTCATCCAATTCTCTCACCAAGAGCTTCAATTTTTCCCTCCTTTAATCTTACTGCCTAAAATCTGCCAGATTTCACCATGAGCGTCAGGACGGTTTCATTGAAACCATATACGGACCAAAAGCCTGGAACGTAAGTTAAGATTTTGGCTATGCAGCATTACCTGTCTTAACAGGCCCTTTTATATCCTTGCAACAGTTTTATGAAGCTGGATAACCTAACAATATTTTTTGTCATACGCCATTCCCTTGCTATCTCCTCTTCATTGTCTCCAATGTGTGCAACAGAGTATCATGGCTAACTCATGGTTTCGAACCAGCTCTGGCCTTCGCAAGAAGGTCAAGGTCTTCCAGCAGGAGAACTACAGCGAGGCCTTCGTTGCTAGCATTCTCCTATCCATCCCCGAAGGCGTCGATGGCAGCTTTTTGGTCATTGGTGGAGATGGACGATACTGGAACCCCGAGGTTATGCAATTGATCGCTAAGATTGGTGCCGCCTACGGTGTCAAGAAACTGGTGATCGGACAGAATGGCATTCTGAGCACTCCTGCTGCCAGCCATGTCATTAGAATACGAAAGGCGACTGGTGGTATTCTCTTGACTGCAAGTCATAATCCCGGAGGTGTGTACGATGTTGTTTTGCTCTATCTTTTTTTATTTCCTAATATAAAGAACATATCCCTCTTACACTCTTAAGAAACGACCTTCCGCTAACTTTACATCCATTTTTCAGGCCCCACTGAAGATTTCGGTATCAAATACAACTTGGCAAACGGTGCGCCTGCGCCTGAAAGCGTCACGAACAAGATCTTCGAGACTTCCAAGACCCTCACCTCCTACAAGATCGCTGACATCCCCGATATTGATATCTCCACAATTGGCACCAGGACCTATGGCCCGTTGGAGGTTGAAATTATTCACTCCACAAAGGACTATATGGATATGCTAAGGGACATCTTTGACTTCGACCTAATCAAATCATTCCTGAAGCAGCACCAAGACTTCAAGGTGCTCTTCGATGGTCTGAGCGGCGTCACTGGCTCATACGGAATCGACATCTTCGAGAAAGAGTTTGGTCTCAAGGGCAGCACCCAAAACTGCATCCCTAAGCCTGACTTTGGCGGACACCACCCTGATCCTAACTTAGTTTACGCCCACTCCCTCGTCGAGGCTGTAGACAAGAACGGAATTCACTTCGGAGCCGCCAGTGATGGCGACGGTGATCGCAACATGATCTACGGAGCCAACAGCTTCGTCTCGCCTGGTGACAGCTTGGCCATTATCGCACACCACGCCCAACTCATCCCATACTTTAAGAAGCAGGGCATCTACGGCCTTGCACGAAGCATGCCAACTTCCGGCGCAGTCGATCTTGTCGCGGAGGAGCAAGGCATAGAATGCTACGAAGTACCGACTGGCTGGAAATTCTTCTGTGGCCTCTTCGATGCCAACAAGATGAACATCTGCGGTGAGGAGAGCTTCGGTACCGGCAGCAACCACATCCGTGAGAAGGACGGACTGTGGGCCGTTATTGCATGGCTCAACATCATTGCTGGTGTCGGCCAGCAAACCGGCACTACGCCCAGCATCAAGTCCATCCAGCGCGATTTCTGGGAGACATACGGACGCACTTTCTTCACACGTTACGACTACGAAGGCTGCGAGACTGAGGGTGCCAACAAGGTGACTGCGCACATGAGGGAACTCATCACGACGAAGAAAAGCGAATTCGTCGGCTCAACCATCGCTAACCGCAAAGTCCTCGAAGCAGATGACTTCTCCTACACTGACCTCGACGGAAGTGTCAGCAAGAACCAGGGCATCTACGTCAAGTTCGACGACGGAAGCCGCATTGTCGTGCGCCTGTCTGGCACAGGCAGCAGTGGCGCCACGATTCGTCTGTACATTGAGAAGTATGACTCAGACCCGTCAAAGTGGGATCTTGACGCACAGGCGTACCTGAAGGACAACATCAAGATGGCGACTGAACTCTTGAGACTCCAGGAGTTTATCGGACGCACCGAGCCCGATGTAAAGACCTAATTGGGATATAGAAGGTTGAATGGATATGATAACGTACGAGCGTACTTGCCCAGCGCGGAAGGCGCATAATGATAGATAACGAACGGGTGGAAAGGCTTACGGAGAATGACGTGATACACGGTTTCATAGTGAACATTCTATAAAAGTGCCGCTCCTTAGCTGGCTTTCTTGAAGATACATTGACAGTGCCCTGTGGTGCTATTGTAAATTCTTCTTTCACTTATTTGCTAGCAAGAAGCAGCATTCATAAAAGAGGTAGAGCTGTTCATTATTCATCTTCAGCAGATCCATTTTCCACTCTGGATTCAGTTCTATGAGATGTCTCTGAACTCTGTGATTTAGCTAAGATGAACATTGAACTATACAGGAATCACCCCACATTCTCGTTAGTATATGAACGATGCTCATGAGCACAGTACCGCGCGATTTTTCTTTTTCACAGAATACTCTAGCTTCCACCACAAATCATAAAAGGGATATTCGTCTTGCTTACTGATTTACTAAATCCTAAGAAGATTAGCGGGCGACAAGGAAGACCGCAACCCCTAGAAGGGTAGAGCGCCTGCATTGAAGAAGTGGCTTTCTCATCTCATCCTCTCTCCGTTCAGCTCTCGTTTTCCTATTTTGGTTAGCTGACCTCGCGATGTGTTCCCTGCATACGCCAGCCTATCAGTCATTCTGCCTTCCGTTCCAAGGACAAAGATTGCTCCGCACGCACTTGGAAATGAACACAGACTATTTAACGAGGCGGGGTCCGAAGGATTCTGCTCCCTCTTCTCCCCTTTTCCCTCAATTCTCTGCTCTCATCCTCAATTCTCTGCTCTCTTCCTCAATCCTCTGCTCTCTTCCTCAATTCTCTGCTCTCTTCCTCAATTCTCTGCTCTCTTCCTTAATTCTCTCCTATTTTCTCCTACCCCTTTTCTCTTACTCCATTCCTTGTTTTCATAAAATCTCTACACTTTCTACCTTCACCCCTTTCACGTCTCAAAACAATGGCTAAGCTCGCGTTGAAACCTGACTCCTTAGTCCTTGTGACAGGCGTGAATGGGTTCATCGGCAGCCACATCGCGGACCAGCTTCTCGCCCACGGCTACCACGTCCGCGGCACAGTAAGAGACGTAGCCAAGGCAGAGTGGATGAGCGAGTTCTTCAAGTCGCGGCACCCAGACGGCCAATTCGAGCTGGTGGCCGTGCCCGACATGTCGAAGGAAGGGTGCTATGACGACGCCGTCAAAGGTGAGCTTCTCGCGCACTGCTGGGTACGGCAGTTGACTAGGAGTGAGGTCGGTATGCTGGCGGGACCTGTGTTGGCTGGTTCAGGCGCCGCGGGAGTCGTGCACGTCGCGTCTATCATGACGGGCGCAGGAAGTCATCCCCCTGGTCGTTGCCGGAGGCCTCAATACGCTTAAGTCCGCTGCGAAAGAGCCGAGCGTGACGCGCTTCGTGTATGCCTATCACATCTATTGCCGCTACGCTAGCTAAGCCGAATGTTGCACTTGCCATTGGTGAGACCACGTATCCCTTGACACGGCAATTTGCGTCCAACGAGAAGGTGGCCCGTGCTCAGATATTTAAAGCCTTCGCAGACCTGCGGAGGATAAATTATCCTATCCGGTCGGGCGGATAATAATCCTATCCGAGGATAGCTTGGATATCGGATAATATCCGGATAATATCTGGATATCCGCAAAATTTTAACTACAAAACTAAACCTTTACCCCCTATCGTATGACGCTATAAATATGGCTGGTACTAGTGAAATTTACTCCGAAAACTTTGATAATAATAATTCCTTTAAAGTTGACACACTTTCTGCCCTTTTAAGCGGCGTTGAGACTAAAGCTGATACTGGTTTAATCCTAACTACTTGTATAATATAGATTTTAAGACAAGTCTCCTTAATTTATAAACATACTCGTACGGCAATAAAGGAAGAAAAGGCTCATATAAAGAAACGCTACTTTTGTAAATACTGTCCTCCTTAAGACCTAAAAGGACACTATTCCTCAACCGTTGGATTATAAGGCCATCTTAAAAAATATAATATTAAATGGGATCCAGCAGAGAATCAGGAGCGTACAATAGTAAAAGATTAGGGGGAGAGATCTCTTTTAGAACTATATTAAAAGCTTTTAGTAAGAGGAGAAGTTTAAGGTCTTAAAGGTAAGGTTCTAAAGCGTATGGTATATTGAAATACTATAAAGCAAGCACTTCTAGATCTAATTATTGTATAACGGCTTCCCTTCTTATATATAGAATGGCCAGAGTTTTATACTTTTATAAAAGTATTAAATTGAGAAGCATCCTTAATTATCCCTATACACTACTTAATAATTATAGCCTGGATTCTTTAACACTTTACTAAGAGTTAAGATATTATACAAAAAGTACTTTAATCTGCAAAAATAAATATTTACCTTGCCGTAGATATCTGGACCTTTTTAAGCCATTCCCTTTTTCTTAGAATCTGTGCTAGCTTTGTTAATATCTAGGATAAATACTGGAACCCCTTAATTGCCCTTTATACGGTATCTAGTTAGAGTGGTATAGATTAATAGAAGGCGCTTCGTCCGGTTCTTATTAAGTATGGCATTGAAACAAAGATTGGAGCTCTTATTAGCGATAATGCTGGATTAAACGATATTCTCTGTTGTATGATTGGCCAATGGCTTAGCCTTGAGTATAAAATCAACTGGATTGTAACGCATTAAAGAATTCGCTATTAGGGGTATGTTATTAATCTTATTGTTTAAGCCTTTCTATTTAGTTTAAAAAAGGATGAGAAGCTTATAAACTTATATAATAAAGAGGATGAGGAACAGGACGAAGAAGAAGAGGAAGAAGAAGAAGAAGTTATATAACAAGTACTACCGCTAGTTAAAAGAAAGAAAAAGAAGGATAAAGAATTAGAGCTAGCATTGGACGAAAAGCGTAAAAGAGGTAAAAATATTCGAAATATTATAGGGCTAATGGGAAAGCTTTATAACTATATTGTTTATATCCGTAGCTTAGCTAACCGTATGACATGGTTTATTAAACGTGCTAGTAAAATGGTTTCTCTTAATAATTATACAAGATGGAATAGCTGGTTTCTTATGCTATGTGTAGCTCTAGAGGATAAGGTAAAGGCTAGGCTTTAACTCTATATGGAGCACTATAAGGATAACTTAAAAGATGATATCCTCTTAACAAGTGAATGGATATATCTTTATATAATTTATAATTTCCTTTAGTCTTTCTATAAAGCAACTCTATTTCTTTAAGGAGATTGTACGACATTGGAAAGGGTTCTAGAATTAGTTAATGTTCTTAAGGATATAATATAGACCGCATTAGTATATTATATGATACTCTTAATATTTCTTTAGCTAACTTTCCTATAGGTAATAGCTACTAAGGCTAAGGATAAGTTTATAACTCCTTAACTCTAACGTGCTGAGGAAAAGCTTGCAAAGTATGTTAAGAAGCTAGATAATTCTCCCTACTATCTCGCGGCACAAGTTCTTGACCTAGAGTGTTATACGGCTTTCTTAAAAGATTAGAACGATTGTATTACTATTAAAGGAGAAAAGAAGCTTTTTAGCGTATAAAAGCTCTGGGAGAGATTCCGCGAGAAAGTAATACTTTTAGGTTTAACTATATCGTACGCAACTAAGAAAACTTAAAAGTCGCCTTTAGAGTCTAAAGAAAACCTCTCTGCCTTCTATAAGGCTTGTCTTTAGCATTGTTTAAAATATACTTGTCCGTAGAGTTTAGATGAGTTTGATAGCTATATTAACAAAAATCCAATTCCGCTTAATAGTTATACAACAGCTATTTAATGGTGGAACTAGCCTCTTTAGTATATAAGATTTCTATGACTTTTACAGCTTGTAATTAAAGTTCTCTTAATACCTGGAATGAGCGATAAGCCAGAGAGAGTATTTTTAGGTTCTTAATGTCGCGTTCTATGGGATTGTACGAGTACTACTCTATAAATACTTAAAGTATTAGAATGCGCGAAGGACTAAACAGCTTATAAGATTCTAAGTATTCTCTTATAGTTGTACGAGGGAAAGTATATAAGGGGTATGTTGTACAACACTAAAGGGGGGAAGGGGGGTATATAAATAAAATAATTTTAGGTAAAAGGTAACCACTAAAGGCGCGTAGGTGGCGTAGGTAAATATATGCTAACTTTAAACTTAATAGATTATAAGTTTAAATCCTACTAACGTCATCCTTTATTAGGAATTGGGAAATATAATTATCTGGTATACTTCCTGTCCTGCTGTATAAGAGATTCTCCGGCAATATTGCTATACTATAAGTAAACTCTCCTCTCTGTATAATATACCTATATAACTAACTACTCTTAGGATGAGTAGGAGAGGGTAGAAGCTTTGCTAGCGATTAATATAGAGGCTTAGGTGGGGGTGTATTGGAGAGGTAGGTGCGGATAGGGAGGCCCTTATATATAAATGCAATTCTGATTTAGAGCCGTGGGTCTCTAAATACAACTATAGGTAACCTATATTACTTATACGAGGTAGAGAGCTAATTAATACTAGCCTTATAAGGCTTATATGGCGACTCTACGTCGTCTAGTGGGCCCTCGCCCCTTTACTGAATGTTAGAGTCTCCCAGGGTTCTGTGGTAGGTGCTGTGGAAATTACAAGTGGTGGGATCATGGGGCTTAATGTTCGTTATACGATATAAATTCTCAGCCTATAGTGGCGGCAGTGGGAGCACTGGAGGGTGAGGATCGGATTGTGGAGCTAAAGGATAATGAGAAGTAGATAAAAGTTACTAAATTTAAACTGCTGGGTCTCCTCTCTTTTTTCCTATTTTTATTTTATTTTATAGTATTTTATATAAAGAGAAGTATAAATAAAAAGGTAGAAAGGAGATATCTAAT
>Ga0307507_10004617_pt1 | contig 24026 bp, 2 predicted proteins | sample 7_EM_MG_FD_207223 | JGI IMG/M metagenome (GOLD analysis project Ga0307507, IMG submission 207223) | Populus trichocarpa ectomycorrhiza microbial communities from riparian zone in the Pacific Northwest, United States - 7_EM | ecosystem: Host-associated > Plants > Roots > Unclassified | place...
ACTTTACCTTAATTGCATGTTAAGAAATATATAGTTACCTTTTAAAGTTGCTAAGTAGGTTAATTGCGTGTTAAGAAATATATAGTTAGCTTTTAAAGTTGTTAAGTTAGTTAATTGTATATTAAGTCAGTTAAATTGCGTGTTAAGTTAGTCAATTGCATATTAAGTTGGTTGAATTGCGTGTTAAGTTGGTTAATTGCATGTTAAGTTAGTTAAATTGTGTGTTAAGTTAGTTAATTGCGTGTTAAGTTAGTTGAATTGCGTGTTAAGTTAGTTAATTGCATGTTAAGTTGGTTAAATTGCGTGTTAAGTTAGTCAATTATGTATTAAGTTGGTTAATTGCGTGTCGAGTTAGTCAAATTGCATGTTAATTACGCGAAACGCGAAAATTAAAGTCTACTTAAATCTTATCCTGCGAATATTTTCCCGATGTAACTAACTGCTACTATATAAGTGCTATGGCCTTTTACCGCATAGCATATAGAAAAGGCTAGACCGTTGCCGTAGCCTCTTAATTATAACTATATAAGCTTAATAAAGAACAGGACTATATCTTCTATAGTAATAGGATAGATATAGTCAACCTCCTAGAAAATAATACCCCTATAGAGCTCTATGGACTTTTACCTTTAGACTTTAAGAAGTTTATAAAGCTTAAAAAAGGATTTACTAATAAGAAACTCCGCAAGCTCCTCCCTAAGAAGTACTATAACTTTATTAACGTGTGCTTATAAAAGAGCGTAGATATACTCCCTCTATATTAACCTAATAATCATACTATTAATACTAAATAAGGAAAAACGCTACCCTATAAGAGACCCTACTTAATATTAAAAGACGAACTTCTAGTTATTAAAAAGTATATTAACGAGTACCTTAACAAAGGGTTTATTTATCCCAGTATATCCCTAGTAGCCGCCCCTATTCTCCTTACTAAGAAGCTAAAAGGAGATATTTAATTCTATATTAACTATAGAGGACTTAATACTATTATAACTAAGAACTAATACCCTATACCACTTATATATAAAACTCTTAAGCGGCTTAGCTAAGCCAAAATCTATACTAAGCTTAATATTATTGCCGCCTTTAACCGCCTTTAAATATAGAAAGGTAACAAATAGAAAACCGTATTCGTATCGCGCTTTAGTCAGTTTAAATATACCATTATACCCTTTAGCGTATATAACGGCCTAGGTAGCTTCTAAAGCTATATTAATAACGCCTTATAGGACTACCTTAACAACTTCTACTCTACATATCTAGATAATATACTTATTTACAATAATAACCCTTTTAAGTATACTGAGCACATTTAAAAAGTCCTACAGCGCCTTAGGGATATAGGACTTTATATTAATTTAAAAAAGTATAAATTCTTAGTTATAGAAGTAAAATACCTTAAACTAATTATTACTACTAAAGGTGTCCGTATAGACCCTAAGAAGGTATATATAATTACTAAATAGCAAACCCCTAATTGTATTAAGGATATATAAGCCTTTCTTAGTTTTACTAACTTCTATTAAAAGTTTATATACAACTTCTTAGGTATTATAGCACTACTTATAGCAATAATACAAACAAAAGGCCTTTCTATAAAAGGAAGAAAAATATATTTATATTTTACCTGGATACCTAAATACAAGAAGGCGTTTTAAGACCTTAAAAATACTTTTACTAAAGCACCTATCCTAGCCCTTTTTATACTAGGATAACAACTTTATCTTAAAACTAACTCCTTAGACTATATTAACGCAGGCATTCTCTCCTAAATAGGCAATAACGGCTTCCTCTACCTAGTCGCATTCTACTCGTCTAAGCTTATACCGTAAAAATGTAACTATAAGATCTATAATAAAGAACTCCTTACTATTATATAAGCGTTTAAGGAATTTTAACTAAAACTTTTCTTAGCAGAACCTAACTAGCTAACTAAAGTCTTTACAGACCATTATAACCTTAAATACTTTATAACTATAAAACAGCTAAACTAACACTAAGTATACTGGAACGAGTTCCTCTCTAGTTTTAACTTTAAAATTATATATAGGTTAGGAGTATAAGGTATTAAGCCTAATAGCCTAATACGCTACTTGCAAGATCTTTCTTAGTCTAAAAATAACCCCTATAACTAGTTCTAATAACAGACAATCTTAAAAGCACAAAATTTGGCCCTAGGTATACTACCTATAATAGAGCTAACTATACCTTAGCTTTATATAACAGAACTAAAGTTACCTCCTAAAATTAATAAGCTTATTACTATGGCATATAATACCTCTATTAATCCATTACTGCACCAACTTATTACCACAAAGACTGCTGGCACCCATATAATACCTACTAACCTTTAAAGCTTAGGCCAGATTAATATAGCAGCCTTAAAAGTAAAAGAGAATAGGCTCTATTATAAAGGCCGCCTATTTATTCCTAATTTAGAAAATTTATAACAGCAATTAATCTAAATGGCCTATAACCTCTAATTAAGTGGCTACCTAGGTAAAGAAGGAACCTATAAGCTTTTTAGCCAATACTACTTCTAGCCTAAAATAATAGACTCAGTTAAACGCTTTATAGGTGCCTACTACAGTTATAAGCGCATTAAGGCCTTTAATATAAAGTACTAAGGACTACTATACCCTCTACTAGTACCTATACAACAATAGGCAGATATTGCTATTAATTTTATTATTAACCTACCACCTTATAAACAACAGGGTTATACCTATAAGAACATCCTTATAATAATATACCGACTTATAAAAGAGCACCACTATATCCCAACTAAAGGCGTAGCTATTAGCGACGTTACTAACACCTTCCTTTACAAAGTCTACTAATTATATAGGTTACTTAACTTAATTACGTCTAACTAAGGCATATAGTTTAACTTTAATATATAAAAACAAATCTGCTAATGCCTTAGTATCTCCATTAAGATGTCTATATCCTTTTACCACAAAACCGCTAGATAACCGGAAAACGCTAATACTAGCATAAAAGCGTACCTACAACAGGTAGTTGCCTATAGTTAAAATAACTAGGTAGATTACCTTCTACTAGGTAAATTTACAGCAAATAACTATATCTTAACTACTATAGGACTTACACCATTCTTTATAAACAAGGGTTATTACCCCTAATCTAGTATAGAGCCACCAGAACCTATTAAAAAGAAATTGCTATATAGAAAACGCCTTAAGATGCTACTTACTAACTAGCATATAGACCATATAAAAAATCTACTTAACTACTATAAGGGAGAAATGGCCTGGGCTTAAGTAAAGTAGGCCTATTTTGCCAACTGTTATAGAACTCCACTACCAGAGATGCGTATTAGCGACTAGGTATAGCTAGATATACGTAATATCTCTATATAGAGGCCTATAAAGTTACTTAATTATAAGAACCTTAGCCCCTACCTAATTAAACAAGTTATTAATAGGGGAGCTATATATAAGCTAGAGCTCCCACCTACCCTAGCTACCCGCGGGATATGGCCTATATTTTACCTATAGCTACTACACCTTTACCAGCCTAACCCCCTACTAGAATAGATACAGCCTAAACCCCTACTAGTACTAATCCAAGACAAGAACGAAGACAAGAACTATAAGGAATGGACTATTAAACAAATTATTAACTCTAAATACTTTAGCAAAGACAGAGGACGGCGGCTCTACTATAGAGCTATCTATACAGGATTCAACATAGATTAGCCAGAATGGCAACTATAGGAAGACTTTAAAAATGCAAAGGACCTAATTAGCGATTTTTACCACGCGAACCTATAGAAACCGGGCCTAAGCAAAGATTTTATACCTAATCCTCTATAGGAGCCCTTATAGAGTTAAACCGTTGTATATTAATATATAAGGGCAAATTACCATTAGATTGCCGCAGATTGCTATTATATAATGGCAAAATACAATCATATAACCGGAATATTAATAAGATATCTAGGAACTTCGACTAGCGGTTAAAGTTATTTAATTAGTCGGATTCTTAGGTGCCAAGCCTTATTATATAATGTTGTTTTAAGCCCTTAGCAATACCCCCTTACTTTTCCTTCTCTATACCTTAAATGTCCCTTCTATATATATATAGTAACCACAGCGTCGCCGGAGCTCCGCCTCTATAAGAGGGGGGGTAGTATTACAGAACCCTACCGTAGGGGCCTCTATAGGAGAGCCCCATGCTCTTACGTACACCTCGCGTATAGCTTACGTCAGCTACGCGTAGGTATATTACCTCCTTACGCCCTCAACCCTTATAATTAATCGCGTAACGTGTTACGGACAGCTTAAGTACAATGTTACGACTACTTAAAGAGGAGTTGGAGGAAGCTAGTTGGTTAATATAGGCACAGTCCAGGATGGAGCCCGTGGAGCTATGTGACGAGGAATGGTAACTGAGGTCATATAGTGTTAAACGCGTTGACTGTGTTAAACGAAGGGGACGTTACGTTTAAGACAGATAACACGCACCTTACGTATAAGAGAGGATTTTATAGGAGTACGGTTGTGTATTTAAAGGACCTCAGTCCCTCCCGTAGATAGTTCTCTCTTTATAGTAAATCTTAGAATATAATTAGAGTTAATCTGTTAGGTAACTACTCTACTAGTTATTATTATATTATTAACTTCTTATTTACCTATACACCTAGCCTATTAATAGGACCTACCGTAGTAACTACTACAAGATTTCGTTATATATTTACTACCTAGTTATAGTATTAATAAAGTTAAATAACATACCACCTAAAGCACCAGTTATAATGCTATTAACGGCAGCAACTACCTTAGGATTAGGAGATACTAGTATAATAGATACGGACTTATAAGTGGTTATAAGAGGTTAGTTACAGAAAATAGTTAATCGCTTATTAGATAATAATAGGATACTTAAGGAACGCATTAATGGAATTAGAGTAGTAAAGGTTAAATTACCATTAATTAAGCGATTCTTAGGAGAAAGGTTAAAACTTAAGGGATTTCTTATATAAATATACTTTAAGGTAATATAGGAAGAAGCAAAGTTAGTAACACTTACGGATTAAGTAGTATATATAGGATTGTTCTTAACCGGAAGAGTACTGGAATGGTTTAAACCTTACCTTATAGAGATATAAGTTAGCGGTATAATATCTACTAACTAAGATGTATAATATATGTTTACCAGTTAGAACGGGTTTACGGAAAAACTAACGTAGATATTTAGAAACCTAAAAGTAATAACTATAGCGGAACGGAAGCTTTAAAACCTAGTATAATATTCTTTAATAATTAAGTATATAATATAATTCTAGACACTTGTAATGTAGGTTAAGTAGAATAATAAGGCGCTTATAGTATAGTATAAATAGGGACTTAAGGCTAAAGTCTAAGACGTAATTATCCTAATAGAAGATATAGAAAGTCTAAGAGACTTAATAGATTAATTAATAAAAATTAATAATAGGATCTATTAAAGGGAACAAGCTAAGAAAGGGTAAGATAGAGTTCTATAGTTATATAAGGCGCAGAGTACGCAACGGCAGATATAAAGCCAAAAACTATGGAATGGCGTAGAGCTAATAGACCTAAGCAATACCAAAGAATCTAAAAGATGGATAAAGAAACTATAGAAACCTAAAGGTTAAGAATTAAGTAATTATAGGGCTAAGGAGCAGAGGCTAAACCAGGGGTCTTAGCGGTAGAAGACGTTTAGGCGGACTCTATAATAAGAAAGATGGTTTAAAGAAGGAGCTTATATAAATTACGGAAAATAGGGTTATTTCGCTAAAGACTATAAAGGTGGTTAGAATAACCATGTAGTAAAGGGCATTAGGTTATTAGAGTATAATAATATAGATATAGGGATGTTGCGCGGGACTAAGGAGTGTTCGATTAAATACTTTATATTTTGTTATAATAACGTATGCTGAATTTATAAGGACGCTAAGTACAGTGTAAGCTATTGGCTATAGGAGCTAGAGTTAAAAGGGCTTAAAGGAACTAAAGAGTTAGATAAAGAACAAGATTAACTCTATAAGCTGGGTTAAGATATTAAAGTAACATACAGATAAAGATCAGCAATAATAATAATAGAGTTAGAATACTTATTAATTAATAGTAATAAGGAAGAAAGCAAGGCTAACTAGAAGCACTTAAACCTTAGTAATATAATAGAAGTAGAGACTAAAACCATAACAGAACGCGGATTAGTAATGGGTATTATAATACTATTAGATACGGTATCCATCGCTTTATAAGATGGAAGGAGTAACGTTAGTAAAGAATTAGGTAAGTAGATAACTGCTAGTACCAGCTTACTACTTAATAAAGGTAAAAGGCCATAGGTCTAAGATTCTTAAGAAGAGATAAGGAAAGCTCTAGACTTATAGGATATAATAAGGACAGCTTAAGAGCCTATAATGGATAAAAACCAATAGGAAAGAGCAGTAACTTAGTTTAGTAATAGACAAATAAGTATAGGACGTAAGTTTAAGAACCACAAAGTTTGGGGAATAAGTAAGAATGTTAGTAGGAAGCTAAGATTTTAAGAAATAAATAAAGACTATAGCAATTCTAGGTAAATATAGTGTTTGGCCTAAAGATTAAAGAGTTAATATAGAGATTAAGAAGTAGGATAACTTTAAGGATCTAACTGCAAGACGCAGAAAACAAGAAACTATAGATAAGTTTAAGTAATAAATTATTGTATAGTAAGAGCAAAAGCTAGACCAAAGGTTAGATAAGCTAGGTTATATAAGGGACAGAGCACCTATATAAAGAGTTACTAATAGGCCTAGTGCAGGGACGCCTAGAGTAAAATAGTTAGATAAACTAGAATAAGAAGAGGATCTAAACATTCTAATTAGGTTTAAGGAAAGACACACTAAAGGATATTACGATGTAGTAATAATAAGGTACTTTCTTATAGATAGACTATATACACTAAACTAGTTATATAGAAAGTGGTATAGGCAATAATATAACAATAAATAGGAAGACTTTTATATATGGCTAGACGAAAAAGTTGTCTAAGACTAACCTATTACGGAAAAACGTATAAGTTACATTAAAGGAGTATTAATTATAATATTAAGGAACCTAGAAGAAGGATCTAGGGACTAGAGAAGTGAGTAATAAGTCTTAATACCCATAGCGGAAATACTAGTGGTTAAGTTAACTAGGTATAGGTTTAAACTTAAGAATAAAGACGAGCTAAGAGTTAACCTAAGTTACCTAGCATATTATACGTTATTGTAGATAGCTTATGTAGATAATGTGTGTAATATATATAGGGTACTAAAGGACTGGAACCAGAAATACCTAATAAGGATATATTAGGTACTAAAAAAGAAACGGTTTAGAGATGCTAAGTATATACATAGATAGCACCTAGTAGAAGTATAGAGTTAAGGGGACCTAATACTTTAACCAGGAAAATTCCTTATAGAAGAATACCTAGATGGATAATAGTAGTGGGACTGCCTAGAGAACACTTGTCTATAGTATATAGAGGAAAAGAAATAAACTAAGTATTGGCTAAGAATAGACTAAGTACTAGTAAGATCTAGCAGCTAGTAGTTAGGAAAAGGGGAGGCCTATAGAACTAGAGGGAACTAGTAGTAGAGCCTTAGACCCTTAAAGGAATTTAAGGATAATACCTAAATTTATAAGTTAAATAGTAAGATTAGCAGTTTAAAGCATTAATAGATAGTAGAGTAATAAGGAACTATATATTACTAGCAGCAGTAAAAAGAATAGGGTTACTATATAGATAAAAGGAACATCTATATCTACTTATAATAATTTTAGGAGATTAGATAGCCTATAGAGGAGGTATTATTAATCTTAAAACAGGACCTATTTAGTTAACTATTAAAGGGAGACCAGTTAGAATATCTTTTAATATCTTACTATTGGGAAAAGATAAGGCAATACTAGGGATGCTTTAGTTATAGGAGTATAATCTAAAGATTAATTAGGTTATAGGTTAGGTTAATATTAGAGATACTTAATAACATAAAACGTAATAGTAAACTAAGTTAGTATAGTACTAAGTTGGAGCGATATACAAAAAGACTAAGCAAGGCTTAAGTTATATACTAAAGAGATACTATAAGTATGGTAAAAAGTTATAGTTACCAGAAAGTAAAAAGCTGTTAGAGTATATAGCATGGGACTATAAGATAGAGTTAGAACTAGAAATAAGTCTAAGGTTTTTTCTAATCTATAAGCTTACTAAAACCAAGTTAGTGGCACTTAAGGAGTTTGTCTAGGAGAACTTATAGAAGGGATATATTAGACCGTTATAGTCATTAGTGGGATATCCAGTACTATTTATCTTAAAGAAAAACGGAAAACTTAGAATGTGTATAGACTACAGACAGTTAAACAGTATTACTAGAAAGGATAGGTATTCTTTACCCTTAATTAGCGAAATCTAAAACAGGATAGGTAACGTAAAAATCTTCACAAAGATAGACCTAAGATGGGCGTACTATTAGATTAGGATTAAGGAAGGCAATAAATAAAAGGCAGCCTTTAGGTTAAAGGAAGGACTATATAAGCTATTAGTTATATAGTTTAGGCTTATAAACGTACTAGTAATATTCTAGAAACGAATTAATAGTATATTAGGAGAACACCTTAATAAGTTTATTATAGTATACCTTAACAATATTATTATCTACTTAAAAGAAGAGAAAGAATATAGAGAATATATTAAGTAGGTCTCAAAGAGACTATAAAAAGAATAGATGCTAGTAGCTATTAAGAAATATAAGTTCTTTATAAAAAAGACCGATTTTGTAGGATTTATTATTAAATTAGGAAAAATTAGTATGGACCTAAAGAAAGTTAAAGCTATAGTAAGTTAGTAGGAACTAGAGAACGTTATATAGTTAAGATTATTTTTAGGGTTTTGTAATTACTATAGGAGGTTTATAGCATAATGGGTAAAGAATATTAAGCTATTTATAAGGCTAACGAAGAAGGAGGAACTATGGTTATAGGGAAATAAATAAAGGAAACTATTTAAAGAACTAAAGGAACTGTTTACCCAGGAACTAATCCTTAAGATTTATTAACTAAAGTTAAAAACGGTTATTAAGATGGATGTATTAGACTTTATACTAGGAGTATACTTACTATAGAAACACCAGGACATATAGCACCTAGTAGTGTACTATAGTTAAAAGATAACACTACTAGAACTAAACTATAACATTTACAATAAGGAGTTGTTAGGTATAGTTACAGTATTAAAGGAATAGAGAGCATTCTTATAAGGCATAGAAAAACCGTTTATAGTTAAGACGGACTATAAGAACCTTATAGGATTCCTAATAATAAAGGAACTTAACTAAAGACAGGTTAGATGGGTGGAAATGCTTATAGAGTACTATTTTAAGATTTAGTATACCAAGGGTACAGATAATACACAAGCGGATGCTCTAAGTAGAAAGGCTAAACTACAAAGTAATAAAAAACCGTTAGGAGCTATGTTATAAAAGAATAAAGATGGGTTAATTAGGTATAATTATCCCAAGATAGCGGCAATATAAGAAAGCTAGATCTATAAGTTACCTAAGAGTGATTGAATATAGAAGATCTAAGAGGTATAAGATAAAGATCCAGATACGGAACAATATAAAAATAGAAAAGTAACTTATGTTCTAAGATCTATTATAAAAGAGTTTATTAAGTTATTCTATAGGGGACTAACTTAAGGACACAACGGAGCTATAGGCCGAGTGTTAAAACTTTAAGAGGAGTAAATTATTTAAGGAATCTAGGGACTAGTAAGATAAATTATAAAAGAATGTCTAGATTGCTAAAGAAATAAACTAATAAGGCATAAGCTATACAGAGGGCTACAACCTATTAAAATACCAGAAAGACTATAGGAAGTTATATTATAGGACTTTATTATTAAGTTACTAAAGTTAAGAGATCCTATTACAGGACGAGATTATAATATAATCTTAGTAATAGTAAATAAGCTTATAAAGTAGGGATACTTTATAGCGTGTACAGAGGAGATATTAGTAGAAGATATTGCTAAAATCTATATTAAAGAAGTGTTTGCAAGACATAAAGCACTAAGCAAGGTTATATTAGAAAGAGATCTAAAATTTATAGCAGCATTCTAGGAGGTATTCTTAGCCGAATAGGGGGTTTAAGCAGCAATATTAATAGCATACTATCCACAGATAGATAGATAGACAGAAAGATTAAACTAGACGCTAGAACAGTATCTAAGACACTACATTAATTACGTACAGAATAATTGGGTATTATTACTACTAGTTATATAGTTTGTATACAATATAACACTATAAGAAGGAATGGGAACGTTACTATTTAAGGCGAACTATGGATATAAGCCAAGAACATTATTGTTGCCATATTAAGCAAAGAAAACAAGTAGCACAGCTAAGCAAAGAATGGAGACTTTAATATATCTTTATATAAACCTTAAGGAAACAGCTAAACTAGTATAAGAATAAATAAAAAGGTACTATAATGCTAAGAGATCTAAGGGACTAGATCTTAAGGAGGGAGATAAAGTATGGCTACTATACAAAAACTTTAAGAGTTGACGACCAAGCAAAAAGTTGGACTACGTCAGACTAGGACCTTTTAAAATTACGTAGAGGATTTTATTGGTTATATATAAGCTAAATCTACTAGCCAAAATGAGAATATACCCTATACAGCACGTCGTAATGCTAGAACCAGCATATGGGAATATTAAGCTACTAGTCTATAAGGCAGACATATACAGAGGATAAGAAGAAGATAAATAGCAAGTTTTAAAGATTGTTAGTTACAAGGACGTTAATAATAAAACATAGTATAAAAGTAGACAGGCTATAGTAAGACTACCTAGGAACCACTAAGCAACCTAAAGAATGCTATGGGAAGGGTATAGGAGTATTAGAAGAGAGTAGGTTAGGGAGTATTAAAAAATGATTGCTAAAGGACGAACTACCTAAGGGGAACTTAGGAGGAGCAACTGCCAAGTTACTTAGAGTTATTTTCTTCTTTAGAGATGTTACTCTTTTATTACCTAGCTTAGACAAACCCTATTAAATAAGCTTCTACTCCTTAGAACGAACCTTCTTGCGAACATATTTAAGGCGTTAAAGATAAGCATAAGCCAGACGCTAAGCTTTAAGGACATATACGGACTCTTCTAAGACACATTGAACCTTAAGCAGCGCAGAGGCTAGCTTACCATTAAGTTTTATAGCAGTAGATTAAACATAAGACCCTATAATAAGTTACTTAGGGAACTTAAAGACTATTAAGAGTTATAGGACGCGCACACTTAGCGTTAAAGATAGAGCGAACATCGTTGGACGATTAAATATTCGCTTTAGTGCACTTAGAGTAAGAGGAGGGTTGTTAGGATAAAGGACTTGCCAGCGTAACGCAGACTAACCCCTCTTTCGTATAACAGGAGCAAGGAATCACTATTACTTCACCTAACGACAGTATTAAGAAGACGGTATGTAGGCAACACTTAACCTAAGACAGAGAAGAAGATGCTTTAGGTATAATAAGTAAGGATATTAACTAGATTAATTAAACGGACATTACACCTCTAGTAGATAACTTAGAGATATTAGAAATCTTTAAGGATAAAGATAAAGAGGAGGGAGATGGTATTACGGACAGCTTAAGTACAATGTTATAACTACTTAGAGAGGAGTTGGAGGAAGCTAGTTGGTTAATATAGGCACGGTCTAGGATAAAGCCCGTGGAGCTATGTAATGAGGAATAGTAACTAAGGTTACGTAGTATTAAATGTGTTAACTGTATTAAATAAAGGGGACGTTATGTTTAAGATAGATAATACACACCTTACGTATAAGAGAGGATTTTATAGGAGTACGGTTGTGTATTTAAAGGACCTTAGTCCCTACTGTAGATAGTTCTCTCCTTGTAGTGAATCTTAGAATATAATTGGAGTTAATCTATTAGGCAACCACTCCACTAGTTATTATTATGTTGTTGACTTCTTATTTACCTATACACCTAGCCCATTAACAGGACCCACTGTAGTAACTACTACAAGGTTCCGTTATATAACGTCTTATAGACTCCCTAAATATATACGTTCTGTAGCTATTGCCCCCGTCCCGTAACAGGGTAAGGTAAGTAGGTTATAAGTACGTATAAATTAGGTCTATAAATTTATTAGTAGCTCCGCAATTAATTATAGAACGGCTTCTATATTATTTTTTAGCAGTAGTTCCTATTATAGATAAAACTATTTATTTCTATCTATTTATCTTTACTAGGTTATCTATTAAGTAGGCTAATATATAGATCCCTCTATCCTTAGGACGTCCTAACCCATAACTTAGGGCTAGGACTTAGTATTTTCCACTTCTATATCCGGCTCTACTACTATTACTACGTCTTTATCTTATATAGTAGCGGCGCGTAGTAATATATTTAGTGTTTAGGGTATTAGGTTAGGTGTTAGGTAGTAGCTATTAAACCTAGCTATTAGGCAGTTTGGGTTATTATAATAACAGCCTTCTTAATGGCATCTATAGCAGTATCCTAGTTTTTAAAGTAGCTTATACTCTCCATCTAGGAGTTTTTATAAAAAGGTTAGTATAGAGAGGTTAATATTGGCTCTAGTAGTATTTAAGGTAGTAGGCGTCAGTGGCTTAGTATATATAGGTTTAGTAGGTTTAGATGGCTTCTATAGGGAGGTCTTTAGGTAAGGGTTAGTAGTAGTAATTTAATTTAGTTATTATTTAGTCTTCTATAGGGCTGCTACTATATTATAAACACTATTATAATTATAGCTAGTGGCTGCGTGACTAAGGTAATAAGTAACTTTTTTAAGGAGATCTTCTTAGTCTTTAGTATTGTCTTAGGTAAGGGCTCCAGTATATTCCTAGAATTTAACATAGAACTTATTAAATAATTTAGTAGGGCTCATCTTTATGGTATATAGTTTAGCTCGGTTAGTGGCTAGTAGGTTATAGTTATAGGATATTAGGTTAAGATTATTAAGGGCTTTTTAGTAGGACTGCTACTTTTAGAGGCTATTAGTTTCCTATTAGGCAAAGAGTTAGTTAAATAGTATACCCTTTATTCGCCTAATAATATAACTAATCTTAGTGTCTTCTATAGGAAAAAGGCAGGCGCTCTAAGTTAGTTTTTTTTATAGATTTGTATCTTCTAGTGGCTGTATTCCTTATAGTCCTCCTAAAAGATTAAGGGATTAGGGTAATATACATTAGACCCTACGGTAGCAGTTTAGGTTTAATTATTATAGCTTTTATTATTGCTGCTTTAGTAGGGGTTCCTATTAGGTAAAACTGCTTAGCGCTGACCCTCTATTAAGTGTTAAGTAGGTAAGGTTACTAGGGGCGTAGAGACTTAGGTGGCGTTATATATAGTAAAGAGGTATCTAGCGTTATATATAGTAGAGAGGTATCTGGCGTTATTATAAATTGTTAAAGCTGGTATTCGACAAGGTACAGCGAAGGTGTAAAGAAATCAATTGTGTGTATTAAGATGTATAGATAAGATTGTTATTATTAATAAGCTATTCTACAGGTGGATTTTGGTGGATTTTGGTGGATTTTATACTCGCTTAGCTTACGTAACCAGTATACATGACTACCCTATAACTAGTTAGTTATAGACAACGACTAATAAACCCCTTTGTATTTAACTGACTTAATACTCCAAGTAGGCTTAATCAATCTTAATAACCTTTAACCTTAGCTACTCTATAAACTTTGCATAGTTTACAGCCAAAAAAAGATTTAGTTAGACCATTAGCCACCATCTCTAAACTTGTAATATACCATAGGTTAACTATTTCCTTTGCAACGTGCTCTTAAATAAAGTGGTGTTTAATATTAATATACTTTATCTATTAATAAAACTTAGGGTTCTTAGCCAAGCTTAAGGAGCCTTAATTATTACCGTATAGACGTACTAACTTAATATCCGCACCTAAGTATATTATTTGGCCTATAATCTGCTTTAGCCAAAGTGCTTTGGACACAGCTTTGGCTAGAGCGTAATACTCTACCTTAGTAGTAGACTGCGCTACTATCTGCTATCTCTTTAATAAGCATAATATAACTCCACCGGTAAAGAAGTATACATTCCCTAAAACGGACTTCCGTGTTAACTTATTACCTGCAAAATCCGCATTGCAATATCCGTAAAGAAGTGTCTTCGGATTACCTATGCACCTTTAGTATTCGATTTCTAGGAGCTTCGTACCTTATAGGTATTAAAGTATCCAATCTATAGCTTTTATATACTGCAAAGAGGGGTTTGACAGGAATTGTAATAGTATAGAGACTTTATATGCGATATCTGGTCTAGTTTGGATTGCTAGATATATTAGGGGGCCAACCTTTAATCCGTAAAGCTCAGTATCTTTAACCGTTGCCTATCCGTTAAAGGGTACTATAAATTTAGTAGCTCCAGCTGCTATTGGCGTATTAACTAGATAACAATTCTCTATGCCATATTGTTTAAGGATCTTACTAATATATATATCCTAGTATAGGGTAATCGTCCCTTCCTTCCTGTTTTAAGTTATTTTTACCCCTATAAAGTATTCTGCAGGGCCTAAGTCCTCTATCTTAAATCTTCTTATTAGACTCTTCTTTAGAGCCTTAATCTTAGCCTTGTCTTTACTAATAATTAATATATCGTTAATATATGTAATAATTAGAATTCCTGTCGACTTATTAATATATACGCATTAGTCGCTAGTGTATACTTTAACCCCCAATTGCTAAAGCGCAGAGGCTAATTCCTTCTGCTATAGTTAAGGTGCCTATTTTAGACTATATAGTGCTTTTAGGAGCTTATATGCCCATTTAAGTGCATCCTTTAAGGTCTCCTTATTAATTTTCTAGTTAGGTGGTACTTCTATATAGATATCCGTGTTAGTAGTTAAGTTTAGAAAGGCTCTAACCATATCTATCTACTTAATCTCTAAGTTAAATAGAGCTGTAAGGGCGACTGCCAGCTTCTATATAACATTCTTGCATACTCCCGTGAATGTTTAGTTAAAGTCCTTTCTATACTACTATCTAAACCCTTTAATAACCCATCTTACCTTTTGCTTTAGGATATTGCCATCTCTATCCCTCTTAGTCTTTAGGACGAGCTTTCCTGGCAGTACCTTAGTGCCCTTTAGTAGCTTTAATTGTCTTAAAAACTTCTAGGTTCCCTTATAAATTAGGCCTTAATACTTCTTCTTAATTGCCTTCTTCCATTCTGGCCAATTAGGTCTTATTTTTACCTCCTTAATTGTCTTAGGATTATTATAGATTAATAACACTAGGCTAGCTATATATGCAGTATAGAATGCTGTATTTAATTTAGAGTTAAAGCTTAATTTTAGCTTCGATTATTAAGCGGCTTATTAAGTCTCTCTATTAAGCTCTAGGTTTGGGATATAGACCTTATTCTTTAAACCTTTAGGTTAACCCCTTAACTTAGGTGCCGTTTTAGTTTTAACTCTCCCCTAAGTAGTCTCTAGCATTAATTTAGTATCAGATTCTAATTTGGGTTTAATATTGGAGTTAATATCTAGTTACTCCAGATTCTTATTAATTTAAAGCTCTGGCGTAATAGCCTTTTTAAGTACTAATTAGGGTTAATACTTAATATTTCCGGGCATATTAGGAACTCTTTAATAAATTAGATTACTGTCTTATTGATTCTAGTTCTTAGTACTTTTACCCTATTTCTAGTAGGTACTAAAATATTAGTATCATCTTCTAATAGGGGCTTTGTAATTAAGCCTCCTTTATTAAATCTAATATTTAAGAATTATATAATTCTGTTTTTAGCGGGTCCTTTTCTTAAAGGTATATATACCTTAAAGATATGGCTTCCTTTGTAGCCTATAAGGATTTCTACCTCGGTCCGTGCGGCAACCTTCTAGCTAATAATTTGGCGCTCCTTTAGTATTTAAATATATATCTTGCAGCTAAGTACCCGTAAATAAGCTACGGATAGTCTGTTATCTTAATTTAGGTAAAACTTATTTGTAAAAGCTTTATATAGGGTCTTACCCTTTAGCAAAAAGGTGGCTGTTTAATTGGTAATTAATACTATTAACTTAAATATTAGTGGCTAAAGGAACTGTAAAATGTCCATATTAATCATCGCGGTTTATATACGCTTATAGAGAATACTAATTGTTTGTTTAGAGGTGCTATCTTGCTCTAGGTTGTATGGTATAGTAAGCTCTACTACCTACCCTAGATTATCTACAAGCTTAGCTAGCTTCTTTAGGCTGTATTCTTTACCCCCATCCATACGCCACTTTTTAATAACTCTTCCAAATTAAGTCTTTACTATCTTTTGGTATTTAACTAGAGTGTTATATGCACTGTTCTTTAAATTATAGAAGTAAGCCCATTAAACTAAAGTTACTTTCTTAGTAAATACTATAGCATACTTCTTCTTCCTAATGCCTTAAGGGGTAATTATTACTATGTTAATATATACCTCGTTAAACACCTACAGATTTCGCGTTTTAGCGTATCTTTATATATACCTTATAGCTTTTCCCTTCTTGCATAGGTTATAGAGCCTTAAGTCTTCGTCCTCCTATTATATAGCGCTTAGCTCTTTCTTCTTAAGAGTTATACCTTTAACCAATCTAAAGGTCTTCTATATATTCTTAAGGCTAAGATGGCCAAAGCAACAATGCTAGAGTTGAATTAATGTCTCTAATGGCTTCTTTTATGTAACTGTAGGGAATACGTATATGCGGGGTGCTTTGATAATTATTATATCTTTATTAAATTGGAATATGCCAAGGCCTTCTTTATTAACCATAAGGTTTCTATCTTTAATTTAAATATCACCCCTACCTAGAAGCTTTTTAGCTCTAAAGATATTAATGCCACAGTTTAGTAGATACTATACCTTACTAAAATTTAGTGTATACGTTTCTCCTATATCTATAGCATAGATAATCGTTCTCTTGCTAAAGCTAAGCGGCGTAGCTTCTCCACTTACTATATTAATTAATAGTAGAGAAGCTGGAACATATATACCAGTATTAAAGTCATTAATTAATTTGGCGATATAGATTTCGACTCTAGTATTAAACAGTATTTCTTCCTACTTAATTAGTAATTAATTCTTCCTATTTAGGTATGCGCAAAGGTACCCTAACTCTTTTTTTATGAATATTTAAGCATTGCTATCGTCTAAGTTACCGCGAGCATTATTATTGTTATCTGAGGAGTCACTGCTAGGTTCTTCCTTCCTACTCTTGCTGCCTAACTTCTTCTTACTAGGTTCTTAATATAGAACAAACTTCTTACCTGTCTTTTCTTCCTATTTATAATGTAACTTCTTATTTGTAATAAAGGGGTTTTCAGGTTTATAACAGGCGTTTGGTTTCTTATAGTTCTTACAGTACTTTCCCTTACTCTTCTCCCTATTCTCCTTTGCCTTTTACTTGCCCTTCTTATTAGGCCTCCCCCTATATAGCATACCTCCCTCAGCCTTCTTATCCTTATTTTATGCCTTATCTATAATATCTTTAATTAGGGCGGAGAGTAATAGTTGAGTTAATTCTTTTTAAGAATTTAATCGCTGTTGTTCTGCCTAGATAGGCCATGTATTAGATAGGGCTATAATAAAGAGAATTGGATGCCATAATTTAGGTAGGGAAATATTAAGATTCGCTAGCTTTTTAATAGCTTTCTTAAATGCGATAATAAAGTACTTAAGGTTAGGGTAGTTGTCGTACTTAGTCTTCGTATATAATTTAATAGCGTTATAGCTAAGAACTGCTCCGGTTCCCTTATACTAAGTTTATAAAGTCACCCACATCTTGCGCACTAACTTGCATCCTACTAGCATCTATACAGGAGTACTCTTAACATTAAGCTTAATAATAATCTTTATGCTTGAGTCTCCAGCTTCCCATATCAGCTATACTGCCAGCTTTATCTTATTAGCTTTCTCATCAAACTTATCCACGTACTTAGGTGCTTTCCCTTTTTTATAAATATATCGTCTTAATCTATTCGCAACAGCGATATCCTCTATTACTTCCTTCTATGCAATATAGTTCTCCTCTCCCTTTAGCTTTATGCTATTAGGCAGTAGGTTCTTGCTGCTACTACTTTCACTTATCTTAAGTGCAGTAATTAGATACTAAGTCAATTGGGAACTTACTGTATTCGTGTTGCGGTGTTATAATTAAGATCGTTCTAATTAATTTTAACCGTCATCTACTTCTTAAGTTATTAATAGGTGATATATGTTACTAGACGCGTCGTGGTTAAGCTCTTAGTACGCGTTATATTAATTATTATCCAATTACAAGCTCTACCTTTTCTATCTCTTTTCTGCCTACTTCTTAGCTCTTATTAGTCGTTAAATAACTGATTTAACTTAGCAAGCCAAATGGGTTAGTAAGGTAGTAATTAATTCCGCGGACAACGCGCGTCCTTTAATCGTTTAATAATTACTATAATTACATATCACAGCTCTCTCTACGCGTTATTTGAGAACGCTATATTAAAACTCTTTACAGGCGTAGCCGGGCTTATAACCTATTGAAGCTGGTATTTAACAAGGTGCAGTAGAGGTGTAAAGGAATTAATTGCGTGTATTAAGATGCATAGATAAGATTATTATTATTAATAAGGCTATTCTACAGGTGGATTTTAGTAGATTCTGGTAGATTTCATACTCGCTTAGCTCACGTAACCAGTATACGTAACTACCCCATAACTAGTCAGTTATAGACAATGACTGATATAAATATACTTATTAAGCTAAGATTATAGGTACTTAATTATGCCCTCTTTTTTGGTAACTATAGCAATAAGTATAATCTTAGCCTTCTTTAACTTTTGGATGTCGCGTTTAGATATACGGAGGTTATCTTTAGTTTCTTAATGTGTGTTATTGGTAAGCGCTTTACGGGCTTATAGGTTTTAGATAATATTGCAATCTTAGGTAGTATATATCTTAGCTTATATAAGCCTTAGGTAGTAGTTCTGTAGAAGGCGGTAGTATTTATTAGGTTCTTATGCTACTATTTTTGCAAATATCTTAGCGTCTTATATTTTAATTTTAATACGTAATAGCCCTTCTACTTGCTTGTCTGTAGTTATATAGTTAATAATAAAAAATAAGATATTATTAGTGTCCACCTCCTTAGGGGTTAAGGCTAGGGCTAATAAATTAAATTCTCCTGGGATTGGTTGACGTTGTAGGTTAAGTATAGGTATTGGGTTATTCTTTAGGTTTAATATAGTGGCTAGTAAGGAATATCGTCTTACTATTATGGGTTCCTTAAAAGCATAAAGTAAGGTAACTTATAGATATGCTGCTTTTAGTAGCGCCTGCAGTATTATAGAGATGTAGAATTAGTTGTAGGCTAAGTGTTGGTGGTAAAAAGGCGCAATATAATATTATGGGATAGGGGCAGTAGCTATAAGATATATGTATTTAAGGAGTCTATAAGATGTTGCGCGATTAGTTATAAGGGTCGAGGGCGTAAGGAGGTGATATACCTACGCGTAGCTAATATAAGCTGTATATAAGGTGTATATAAGAGCACAGGGCTCTCCTATAGAGGCCCCTGCGGTAGGGTTCCGTGATATAGTCTAAGGGTAGAATACAGTAGAGAGCTTAATTTAAATTCTAAAGATATAGTAGAATTCGTCTTAGAAGTCTAATATAAATTAGGGTCTATAGTTAGAGATAATTAACTTAGGAGCGCCATAGATCCAGTAGATATTATTAACGTATATATGGGCTATATCCTTTATAGTTGTGGTCTTAAAGTAAAGAAGGGAAATAGCTTACTTACTTAATTAGTTAACTACTATAAAGGCCATATTATAGCCATATTTATTCTTTAGAAATAATTTAAAGTCTATTATAAGATGTTACTAAAGGCGTTTAGAAACTAGTAGTAGTTATAGCTATCTAGGAGTTCGATTTTTAGGGGTATTTATACGTTTATAAGCATAATAGTTTCTAATAAATTATTCTATATTGGATAAGAGCCCTTACCAATAGTAATAAGGCGCTAGTAGTTAGTAGGTTTTATCTTAACTAAGGTATGCTATAGAGACTTAACAGTGGGCTTTACGGATTAGCTCTATTTATAGGTTATTAATATCTAGAACTATAAGCCGTCTTTAGTATAAGAGCAGTCCGTCTTATATTTCTAAATTAAGGTTATTTTTTATAGCTTAGTTATGGAGGGCTTTTAGGGATTTAGCTATGCGGTTCGCGATTAAAATGCGATTAATTAGTCCTATTAGTTTATCTAGGATCTCCCCCTCTAAGGGTGCTAGCTTATTCTATTTAAAGCTTGGTTCTTTAAGGATATATTAGCTAAGATATTTAGGATAGAGGAGGGTATATGTCTGGTACTAAGCCTTTAGCTTATCTTATAGCTTTACGTCCTATTCTCTTTAAGTTAGGGCATTAGCCTTAGAATTTTATCTACTAGGGCGGTATATAATTGTAAAAAAGAATTAGGAGAGTATTTTAGTCCACTGGGCCTATTAACCAGTAAGCTGCTTTATTATTATAAAATACTTAAGGGCTCTATAATTAGTATAGACCTTAATCTAAGAGTCCGTGCTTTTAAGTTCTATATATTACTAGAATAATAATTATATAATAGCCAGTATTTCCTTATTATATACCTTATAGTTATACTTAGCTAGGGTTATTATCTTTAAGAAAAACGTAATAGAGTACTACTTACTATTTAGGTATAGCTATAAGAGGACTCCCGCTACTACTCTATTAGAGGTATCCGTTTTTAGTATTAATTTAAGGTCTAGGTTATAGTAATAGAGAATTAGGGAGGAGATAAGTCGGTCCTTTAACTCCTTAAAAGCTTCTATATAATTATTATTAAAAATAAAAGGCGTGCTATTCTTAGTTGGTTATATAAAAGGCTTAGTTTTAACCCTAAAGTTATGGATAAACTAATAGTAGAAGTTATAGAAGCCAAGAAAGGACTAAATCCCTTTTATAGTATAAGGGGGTTTTTAGTTACGGATTGCCTTAACCTTAGGATTAACTTTAATTCCTTTTATACTAATAATAAACCTAAGGTACTATATACGTTTTACTCCAAATTTGCATTTTTTTAATATTAACTTATAGACCTATATTCCGCAGTCCCTTTAGAACCTTTTTTACGTAAGCCTAGTGCTTAAGTTTATTATTTAAGTATATAAGAATATTGTCTAAGTATGCCGTATAGAATTTATTAAGGTAATGAAAAAGAACGTTATTTATATACCGTTGGTATATGGCTAGTCCATTTATTGGTCTAAAGGGGAGGACTTTATATTTATAAAAACTATAATAAGTGCAGAATATTATTGGATCTTTTAATATAGGGTCCATCCTAATTTAGTAAAAGGCTTAGTAGATATTAAGCTTAATAAAGACTTTAGCCCGACTTAGAAGTATAAGGGTCTTATTAATTAAGGGGAGAGGGTAATAATCTTTCTAGATAATAGTATTTAGATTTTAATAGTTAATATAAAAATAGAGGCCTTTATTAGGTTTCTTTATAAATAGAATAGGGAAAGTAAAAGGGGCCTAACTTGGTTTAATAAACCCTTTATAGAGGTTGTTAATTAAGTACTACTCTATAGCTTTTAGTTCCTCTATAATTTGCTAGTAAAGGGGGCTATATTTTAGGGAGTTATTGGCCTCTAATTAAATCTTATAATTATAGGTTTAGTAGGGGGTAGTATATCTAAAGCTACTTTTAGGAACGCGTCTCTATAATTTAAGAGGTAAGTAAGAAGGAGGCGCTTAATTAGCTCTTTATTAGTTTCCTCTATTAGCCCTTCTTCTTTATTAATAATCTGGTTAATTTTATATAAGGTAGTTATAAAGACCTTGTTATCCTTTTAATATATATTAAAGTGGAAACCTATAGTACTAATTACCGCGATATTTACTATAGGGGGATTATATAATAGTAGGGGTGTCCGTGGCCTTAGGGGCATTTAGTGTATTAGCGTTATCTTTACTCCTTTTAGCTCTTATTATATCTTTTAAAGGTTATCCTTTATATCCTATTAGTACGTCCTCTTCTATATTAGCCGGATCTTTATAATTTAGAAGTCATCTATATTACTATCCGTTTTATTTCTATAAGTAGAGTCGGTCCTCGAAATCGGACTCTGCACCTGTACGTGGTGAGGCCTACGAACCTGCTGGTCTTCGGACTCAGTAGAGCCAACGCAGAGACGTCGCACAGCTGCGGGTAGGACCCGGTGGTTGTTGAAATGTTGTGGGGGGTAGTGAAAAGTTTTCGCGTAGGATGGTGAGATCTCGAAAACCACTACAGTGGGGTATTATAAGTGTCCGTCCCAAGCGAATTTTTAAGCTAACCCACCCCACTAAACCACATACAATAGCCACATAATTAATTCGAAAGCCTTAAAAAACATCTAAGTTTTATATTATATATTAAATCTAGCTATTATTACTTTTTTTTTAATTTTAAAACCAACAATTCCTTTAGAAATCCTATTAGTTCCCCAATAAGATCTATAATGTTTAATATATATTTTCTACTACTAGATATTAAATTTTTTTTACAAAAATTTAAGATTTTATAAAGATTTATTATTATTGTAACTTGTTTTATTTAGAATACTATTTTAAAAGCATAAAATTTTATTATAGGATTATAAAGTTAAAAAATTGGAATTTGTATGGAGAATTGCATTTTTTTCTTATTTTTTAACTTTATAGCCTTATAATAAATTTATATATTTTTTAAATAAAATTTTAAATAGAGAGAGTTTTAGTAATAGAAAATCCCTATAAAATATTAGATTTTTAAGAAATATTTTTAATATCTGGCAGTAGAAAACATATGCTAAAAATAGTAAGTTCGGTAAAAAGTTGGTAAAACATAAGGGCTTTTAACAAAGGACTATAAGATTTAAGACTTTAAAAAAAAGTTATAATGGCCATATCTTATATAGCGATAAGCCTTATAACTATTTTAAAGCTATAGAATTGATTTTGCAGTTGCTGTATAGTAATTCAGCGAAAAATATTATATTTGGTGTGGTCTGGGCACGGACACTTATGACACCCCACTGTACTTACGGTACCCCCTTCATAGTAGACTACTACTGTGTTCTCCTACTTCAAACCTGTGTAATCCCCGCGGATACGAGATGGAATCCAACGTCCCCCGACCCCCAATTGAAAGCATCGACGACCTTACATCGACGAACGAGAGAAATGCGAACGAACGAGCAAATATACGGCCCCTCCTAACCTATAGGGCGATCGCCCGCGGAGCATGCGGTCACTCGCCGTCTTACTACCGTAATACTGCCTAGCAGCCTGGATTGCGACCCACGGTTTTCCTTATCTCCTCTTACATGTACAGTCGGTGAACAAGAGTCTCCGCGTCTAAGCGATTTTACACCAAAACTCACCATATTCGCAGCATAATTACTACTACTCTAAATTATAAATTTATTCTAAAAAATTTAATAATCAGAAATAAATAGTATTTTTAAAAATCTACGTATTTAGATTTTTATTTAATAAAGAATTAGTTTAAATAAATATACTTTAAAGTCGGAGAAGAGCAAAAAAAGAGCATTTTACATATAAATTCGCTTAAATTTTATAATACTTAACTTTAAAGTATATTTATCTAACCTAATTCTTTATTAAATAAAAATCCAGATAAGTAGATTTTTAAAAATACTACTTATTTTTAATTATTAATTTTTTTTAGAATAATTTATAATTTAGAGTAGTAGTAATTATGCTGCGAATATGGTGAGTTTTAGTGTAAAATCGCTTAAACGCGGAGACTTTGTCCTAGTACTGTAACGGAGTGGTGACCCTTTAAGAGGGCCTAGCTGGGGCCTAGGCATAAAAGATACCTAATATAATATATCCCGCTGCTTAGTATCACGGCAGCTAGGATAGATGAATCCCCCTTACGCCTTTAATGGCTCTAAG